>ERZ780149.517-NODE-517-length-48902-cov-3.614244_pt1 | contig 48902 bp, 50 predicted proteins | sample MGYA00511367_ERZ780149 | MGnify/ENA primary metagenome ERZ780149 (study PRJEB29588, sample SAMEA2153852) | human gut metagenome | biome: human gut; feature: human-associated habitat; material: faeces | place: Denmark | collected 2008/2010 ... | reverse complement strand
CTGCCATAACAGGCACCTCCTTTTCAGGGTTGGAAGTGACGCCGGACGGGGCCCGGCGGCGGAATGAGAAAAAGAAAGCCGCAAACGAATCGGATATCGTATCCTTCCTTCAAAGGCAGGGTCAGGAAGTGAAACGATGCGGACGCGAATATATGTGGGATTCGCCGTCCGGAAAGGTATCCATCAACGGTTCCGAATGGTATTCACAGTACGAAAGAGTCGGTGGCGGTGCCGTCAGTTTCGTTCAGAAATTCTTTGATGCTTCCTATCCGAATGCCATCAAAGCCCTGATCGGTGATGCTTCCGGTCAGGAAATCAATAACAAGACTTATTCCTATTCAAGAAAAGAACACGAAAAAGCAATTCCTGCTGAGGTCAAATTGCCTGAAGCAAGTCCGGATATGCACCGTCTCTACGGATATCTTTTGCACGAAAGATGCCTCGACCGCGAAGTGGTTCACGCGTTCATTCACAAAGGAATCCTCTACGAAGACGCGGTAAATCATAACGCGGTGTTCGTCGGGCTTGATGAAAAAGGCGTTGTCAGACACGTGCAAAAAAGATCAACAGTCCCGCAGTCCTCTTTCAAAAACAATCTCGAAGGAAGCGATGCCGCCTATGCTTTTCATCATGTCGGAACATCGGATCGGCTCTATGTTTTCGAAGCGCCGATAGATATGCTGGCGTTCATTTCGTTACACAAGACAGGATGGGAGCAACATTCCTATGTTGCCTTGTGTTCAACGGCAGACTGTGCGGCAATCCGAATGCTGAAAACCTATCCGAATCTGAAATCGGTTTACCTCTGCCTTGATCACGACAGCGCCGGTATCGAAGGTGCGTATCGGGTGGCAGAGAGCATCCACGCGCTCGGAGATTATTCTGTGTGGTGCAAGATGCCGGAGCATAAAGATTGGGACGAAGACCTCAAAGCCCTGCGTGGAAAAGAGGCAATCCCCGCTTCGGAGCATTTGAAACTCAACGCATTTCTCGAACAATGCGAAAAACTGCCCGCCTTTGATGATGAGGATCATAAAGCCTTTGAATCGGTTGCAAAGTCCAAGGGATACGTTGTCGAAAAAACATTCGAGAAACTTCGCTCGGAACTTGAAAAAACCAATTCGGACATCGATCCGAAAACCACTCAAAAACGGCTGGGCAAAATGGCTGTGATCTGCCTTGGGTTTTGCTGTTGCAGGGACGGTCAGACGCAAAAAGTGTTCAATATAGATGACACGATAGGTCAGATTCGTTCTGCATATAAACCGCATCAGGACATAGGTGACAGCACCCGTCAGGCAAAGGAACTGAAGCAATCTCTTGCGTCTCTCGAAAAAGATATTCGCGGAAAGGAAACACTCTCGGCGAGTGAAATGACAGCACAGAAAGAAAAGGTCTGTTCGTTTGCCATGGAATGCCTCCGCCTCGCATCTACGATGGGACGCGAACAGGAGCAATCCCCGCTCACATTACACCTTGCATAAGGAGAAGAAATCATGGAAGGAATAACTACACTTATTATCGTTGCCGCCGTCATGGGCGGTGTTTTTATTTTGATCACCTCGCTGTCCTATCTGTATTCGTTACGGCAGATCAAAAACAAGACTGCCGGTAACGGTCAGCACGGAACCGCGCGGTGGGCATCCCGCAAAGAGATCCATCAGACATACAAACCAATCCCGTTTGAGCCTCAAAAATGGCGTCAGAACGAGGAAAGCCGTCCGAAGGAACAAGGAATCGTAGTTGGCTTTGAAAGCAAAGGAAACGCCACTACCGCCCTTGTGGACAGCGGTGACGTTCACTGCATGATGATCGGTGCAGCCGGCGTCGGTAAAACGGCGTACTGGTTGTACCCGAATATTGAATATGCCTGTGCGACCGGAATGTCTTTCATGACCACCGATACCAAGGGCGACATCATGAGAAACTACGGTTCCATCGCGGAAAAGTATTACGGGTATAAGATATCCGTTATTGATCTGCGTAACCCGATGAGATCTCACGGCAATAATCTCCTGCATCTCGTCAATAAGTATATGGATCTGTATGCGCAGACAGGAGAACTTCAATACAAAGCAAAAGCAGAAAAGTATGCGAAGATCATCTCGAAGACGATCATCCTTTCCGGTATGGAGGGTGGAAACTTCGGTCAGAACGCATACTTCTATGACGCGGCGGAAGGTCTTCTGACAGCATCCATTTTGCTCGTGTCCGAGTTCTGCAAGCCGGAAGAACGGCACATCGTGTCGGTCTTCAAAATCATTCAGGAACTGCTGGCTCCCGGCAAGGGACGCAACCGCAATCAGTTCCAGGGACTTATGGAACTGCTTCCTGCAGATCATAAAGCGAAATGGTTCGCCGGAGCAGCTCTCAATACCGCAGAACAGTCGATGGCATCCGTTATGTCTACGGCTCTGTCACGACTGAACGCATTCCTCGATTCCGAACTCGAAACCATCCTCTGTAATGATACCGAGATCGATGCGGAACGTTTCTGTAATGAAAAGTCCGCTATCTTTATCATCATGCCGGAGGAAGACAGCAGTAAATACTTCATGGTATCCCTCTTGATTCAGCAGCTCTACCGCGAAATCCTTGCCGTCGCAGACGAGAATAAAGGTAAACTCAAGAACCGCGTTGTATTCTATTGCGATGAGTTCGGTACACTTCCGAAGATCGAATCCGCCGAGATGATGTTCTCGGCATCCCGTTCCCGCCGTGTTTCCATCGTGCCGATCATCCAGTCCTTTGCTCAGCTCGAAAAGAACTATGGCAAGGAAGGTGCGGAGATCATCATCGACAACACGCAGTTGACCGTCTTCGGTGGCTTCGCTCCGAACTCGGAATCCGCGCAGACGTTGTCCAAATCCCTTGGCACAAAGACCGTTCTCTCGGGTTCTGTGAGCCAAAGCAAGAACGATCCGTCAAGGTCTTTACAGATGATCGAGCGACCGCTGATGACACCCGACGAATTGAAATCTCTCCCGAAAGGCACATTTGTGGTCACAAAGACCGGCTTCTATCCGATGAAGGTCAAGCTCAAACTCTTCTTCAAATGGGGCATAGAGTTCGAAAAAGAGCCATACGTTGTGCCTCTCCGTGATGCGTCCAATGTTGCTTATGCAAGCCGTGATGAACTTGTGGAAGCAATCAAAGCCAAGTATGCACCGGAAACACCGAAGGACGATGACAACTCCATCCCGGATGGCAGTTTCTGCGTGCAGGAAGAAATGGCAATGCAGAACCAACCGGAAGAAAAGAGTCCCAAACTGAACACCAAGCCCCATAAGCCGGAGGTGACATCATGAATTGGTTTCAATCCATATACAGCGATGATCTGCCGAGCAGGGCTGTATCGGTTTATATGTACCTCGTACACAGAGCAAACGCGGGCGGTCATTGTTGGCCGTCCGCGCAAAAAATGTCATCAGATCTTGGAATGTCCAAGTCCACAGTCAAGCGCGCGATTGCGGACCTGGTATCCCATGGATATCTGACAACCGAGAAAAGATACCGTGAAAACGGAGCCAACAGCTCGCTCATGTATACGGTACGCGATTTTCAAAAATACCGCACAACAAAGGGATAAGTGTTTCTATTCGATGGTATCGGGGCGAGGTCATGGTGAACTCACAAGGTGAACTATACACAAGAAATACGCTATAAGCAGAAAGAAAAACACAAGTGAACAGTTTATCACTATGCTGAAAAATTCATCATGTTGCCTTGACATTTGGCTGAAAGTATGTTATTATATATTTATAAAACTCTACTAAAGTGTATGGGGTGATATGATGGACGATCAAATGAGAGAAACAGTAATGCACAACATGACCTTGAATCTCCCAACATTGCGTTGCAAAATGGGGGCGTCCCAGGAAGACCTGGCAGCAATGGTTGGTGTTTGTCGAAGCACTATTTCGAACATCGAGAACAAACGTCAGCCGTTACAGTGGAGCCTTTTTCTTTCTCTGCTGATGATTTTCACGAACAATGAGGAAACCAAAAAACTCCTTGTTCCTATGGAGATTTATACTGACGAGTTCAAAGAAATGATTAAGATTAAATAACCAACCAAAAGAAATGAGAAATGAGGTACTGCCATGTCGGCACTGAATGATTTAATCGCGCAGATTTCGGATGAAGGTCTGCGTCAAAGAATACAGCAGGAAGCGGATAAACTTGCCAAGCAGAAAAAGTTCGGCTTGGTTTTTGAAGAACATTTGCCGGAATGCACCCCTCTCTACGATATCCCTGTCAAGAAGGGCGGGAAGGTGGCGCTTCGGGACGGCAACGTCAACGATACCTATACGGTTCTCAAAATCGAGAACGGAACGGCTTATTGTGTCAAAAAGGATAGTAACGAAGTGAAAGAATTTGCTGTCACCGATTTGATCGCGGTGGCAGAATTCGGCGATCCGATCTATCCGTATCTCAAACCCTTGGATAGTGTTTGCAACGCGCCGGATAGCGATTTGTGGCATACGCTCATTGAAGCGGACAACTATCATGCACTCCAACTGCTTGAATATCTCTATGCCGGAAAGGTGGATTGTATCTATATCGATCCGCCATATAATACGGGAGCAAAAGACTGGAAATATAACAATGACTATGTGGACGATAACGACCAATATCGCCACAGCAAATGGCTCTCCATGATGGAAAAACGACTGAAGTTGGCAAAAAAATTGTTAAACCCTGCCGATTCCGTGCTCATTGTCACCATTGATGAAAAAGAATATTTGCACCTCGGTTGCCTGTTGGAAGAATTGTTTCCTGAGGCAAAGATACAAATGATATCTTCAGTAATCAATCATGCTGGAACGGGTCGAGTTGGAGATTTCGGACGAACAAACGAGTTTATATATTTTCTAATGTTTGGCGATTCCGTTGTTTCCGCAGAAGAAGAAGTTGCTGGAAAGGGGGAAGAGGTTGCGTGGGATTCACTACGTCGGCATAATCCTGCGAATCTTCGTCCAACTCGTCCAAAACAGTTTTATCCCATATATATTAACAAAAGCACGGGGAAGATTGAGAAAATCGGGGATTATATCACTCCAGATGTCGATAGGTTTAGCGTTGAGCAATTACCAAATTGTGAGACAGTATTCCCAGTAAAAGACGATGGTACTGAAATGATGTGGGGTGTTGTCCCAGAAGTATGTAGATATCGCGCCGAAAATGGTTTTGTAAAAGTAGGTAAATACGATCCATCAAAACCACAACAATACAGTTTGCAGTTTTTATCTTCTGGCACCATTGATGCAATAAAAAATGGTGATGTTATCGTCAAAGGATACCGAAAAGATGGAAGTGTCATAGCAATTTATAATACACAAAAAAAGATATTGCCTAAAACTCAGTGGGATAAGGATTCTCACGATGCAACTCGATATGGTACTTCATTGATAAGCACAATAATTGGAAAAAGATTCAGTTATCCCAAATCATTATATGCAGTCCACGACTCAATGAAGTATTTTGTTTCCAACAAACCCAATGCCCTAATTGTTGACTTTTTCGCTGGCAGTGGCACAACCTTGCATGCTGTCAATCTTTTAAACGCCGAGGATGGCGGGCACCGCCGTTGCATTCTTGTCACCAACAACGAGGTGAGCGAAGCGGAAAAGAAAGACTTTGAAAGCCGTGGTATCAAGCAAGGAAGCGACGAATGGGAAAGCAAAGGAATTGCCCGATATGTCACATGGCCGCGCACGGTATGCTCTATTGAGGGACATGATGTCAACGGAAATCTTCTAAAAGGAGATTACATTAGCAATTCGGAACAACCGATTCATATGGCAGACGGTTTCAAAGCCAATGCCGCGTTCTTCAAACTTGGATTTCTTGATAAAACCGCCATTGCTCTCGGTATGCAGTTTAAAGAAATGGTTCCAACGCTGTGGATGAAAGCCGGTGCGCACGGTAAATGCCCAGAGATTACCGATACACCGAAAGATATGCTAATTCTCCCGGAAAACAGAATGGCAATCCTTATCAATGAAAATGCATTCTCTCGCTTTGAGAAAGAACTGACAAATCAACCTACGATCGACACCGTTTTCATCATCACCGATTATGAGAGCAATTACCGCGCGATGGTGAAAAACCTGAATGTGAAAGAAACCTATCAACTCTACCGGGATTATCTTGATAATTTCCGTATCAATCATGGGAGGAACTAAGCATGTTACCTGAACTGTTTTCATTCCAAAAGCAGGCGGTCCGCGATTTGCGCACCCGTGTTGCTATGGCGCTCAATAACTATCGTGCTTGTCATGTTCCCCAGGTGATTTCGCTTCAAGCACCTACCGGTTCCGGTAAGACGATCATTATGTCTGCTCTCATCGAGGACATCTTTTTCGGCAACGATCAGTTTGCTGAACAGCCGGAAGCAATCTTCGTTTGGCTTTCCGACTCCCCCCAGCTTAACGAGCAGTCCAAGCAAAAAATAGAAACCAAAGCAGACAAAATCCGCATCAACCAATGCGTCACCATCTCGGACGAGAGCTTCGATCAAGAGATGCTGGAAGATGGGCATATTTATTTCTTGAATACCCAAAAGCTCGGTGTCAAGGGCAATCTCAGCCATCATTCGGATGGAAGACAGTATACGATTTGGGAAACGCTTGAAAATACCGCAAAAGAAAAATCCGACCGTCTATATTTCATCATTGATGAAGCACACCGTGGTATGCAAATCAAAGACCGTGCTTCCGGCGTTGCCACGTCCATCATGCAGCGGTTTATCCTTGGATACCCGGCACAGAATCTCAATCCTATGCCTATCGTCATTGGTATGAGCGCCACCCCGGAACGTTTTACCGCATTGGTTGGTAAGAACGTCCCCTCTCTTCAGCAGGTTATCGTTCCGGCTTCGCAGGTACGCTCCTCGGGCCTTCTCAAGGACCGTATCGTGCTGACCTACCCGGAAGACCCCACCAAACACAACGATATGGCGGTATTGCAAGCCGCGACTGACGAATGGATCAGCAAATGCGCCCATTGGCATCAATACACTTCCGAGCAGCACTATGCTAACGTCAACCCCGTATTCGTTGTCCAGGTTCTCGCCGGAACAGGAAAGAAGCTGACCGATACCGATCTTGATGACGTTCTTGCCAAAATCGAGGAACGGCTCGGTTCTCATTTCAAGGGCGGTGAGGTCGTACATACCTTTGGTTCCATTGGGACAATTCAAATCAACGGATTGGATGTGCCTCATATCGAGCCTTCCGACATTGCCGATAATAGAAATGTTCGTGTTGTCTTCTTCAAAGAAAACCTTTCCACCGGATGGGACTGCCCGAGAGCAGAAACGATGATGTCTTTCCGTCACGCTGAAGATGCCACTTATATCGCACAGCTTCTCGGTCGTATGGTCAGAACACCGTTACAATGCCATATTCTCGTGGACGATTCGTTGAACGACGTTCGTCTCTATTTGCCGTACTTCAATGAGGAAAACGTAAAGAAAGTAATCGAAGAATTGCAAAGCACCGAGGGTGGCGAAATCCCGACTGTAGTGGACGGAGAAACCATCGGCGGCGAGGAATATGTGCCGTGGTCGGTTCATACCACAAACAAACCGAGGCAGAAGCCGGTCGATCCCAACCAGATTATGATGGACTTCGATAATCCCGGCGGCGGTTTGGCAATGCCCGCGTCGGCAGAAACAACGACTACTACGGTCGTATCCAGTCCGGAACCTATCGCAAAACCCATTGAAGAATCTTCACCCCTGGCACAGCCTACTCCCGTAAACAGTCAAACGCCGTTGGCTCAAACCGTGCCACAGCAAGCAGCGGAAGTGACTCAGGCTGTCCCTGAAACGCCGACAGTTCCGACTCAGAGCAACCAAAAGGCTATCAATGAGGAAGTATCAGCAATTCCTTCTCAACCCGTGCAACCGATTCAGCCCGAGCCGCCTGTGAAACCTGTTACGCCCGCACCGCAAGTTCCCACGAATAATCTGTTCCGAACCATTGACCGTGAGGAAGTTATTCGCTTCATCAATGATCAAGGTTTCCTGACATACCAGGTGCGAACCGTAAAAATCAACAGTTATCTCAAGTCGCTTTTGGATCTTGCGGGGTTGTTGACGCAAACATTGATATACCAAGATGCCAATGATGATATCAAAGACGAAGTCACGGATTTGATGAGATCGTATATCGATTCTCTTCATGCCAGTGGCAAGTATGATGATTTGGCACGCCAAGTGATGGAATTCAAACTCTCCATTCAGATTTTTGACCCATTTGGCGAAGCGGTCACGGATTTCTCCATCAACGATTTGCTCGCAACATCCGAAACCGACCTCGACCGTCAACTCCGTGCAGCCGATGCCAAACTCGGCGGTTACGGTTTCCCGTATGTGTACGGCAGAAGATTCTTGGATTTTAATGACACGAATGCTTTCAAAGTAGATTGTATCCTTTTTGCTGCAGATGATGAATGCATTGCAAGTCTTAACAAATACGCCGAGAAGAAGTTCCACGAATTGAACGATAAATACCGAAAATACGTTGTATCAAAATCTGAAAAGTTGCGTAAGGAATACAGCGATATTGTCGCGAACGGCGATATTATCTCGAAACATAACTTTACGCTACCCGAAACGATCAATGCCCGCGTAGAAAAAGATGGGCTTATTTATGACGATCATCTGTTTGCTGACAGCGAAGGATATGCAAGAATTAAACTGAATAATTGGGAACAGGGTGTCTTGGCCGAAGAAGAAAAGCAAGAAGATTTTGTTTGCTGGCTACGTAATCCTCCAAGACAGTCGTGGTCCCTCTGCATTCCTTACGAGATTGATGGCACAACGAAATCGGCATATCCCGATTTTATCGTCGTAAGAAAAGACAAAGACCTTGGTTACATTATGGATATTCTTGAACCGCACAGCGCGGACTTCAAAGATAACCTTGGTAAGGCAAAAGGATTTGCCAAATATGCGGAGGAAGAAATCCGCATTGGTAGGATCGAACTTATTCGGATGGGCAAAGATGCTGCCGGCAAAGATCGTTTCAAACGTTTAGATATGGGCAAGGGCGTTATTCGTCAAAAAGTCCTGAACGCCGTCAATAATGATGAGCTGGATCACATTTTCGATGTTGACGGAGAATTTCTCGATTAAGATCTGAAAGAAGGATAAGCCGATGGACAATCAAGGCAACCATTACAATTTTATAGATTTGTTTGCCGGTGCCGGAGGCTTATCCGAAGGCTTTGTTCAAGCCGGATTCAAGCCTATTGCACATGTGGAAATGAATCCCTATGCCGCACAAACTCTTGAAACCAGAAGCGCATATTACTATTTGAAAAGCATCGGCAAATTGTCAATTTACCGGAAATACTTAAAACAAGAAATCAGCAGAGAGCAATTTCTCAAACACATTCCTGCCGAAGTTCTTGAAACCGTCTTCTGTGAAACCATGTCGGACAAGACATTGCCGGGATTGTTTGATAGCATAGACGGTATTATTCGAAAGAATGACATCGCAAAAGTGGATGTAATCATCGGGGGTCCTCCTTGTCAAGCCTATTCTCTGGTGGGACGAGCGCAAAGCAGCCACATGGAAACACCAATGTCGGAGGACCCGCGAAACGAATTGTATAAGTTATACGTTCGTTTCCTGACAAAGTATCAGCCGAGAATGTTCGTTTTTGAAAATGTGATGGGCATAGAAACGGCAAATGCCGGACGAACTTGGAAGAACATTCAGAGCTATCTGAAACGCGTTGGTTATGAAATTGAATTTCACGAACAAAATTCAAAAGACTTCGGTGTATTGCAAAGCCGTCACAGAATGATTATTGTCGGCTGGCTAAAAGATAGTCCGATGGGATATCCGGCTTTCGATACAATCGAACCTCGAGCAAAGGTATATGATCTTTTGGGCGATTTGCCATCTCTTCACCCAGGAGAAAAAGGAACCGAGTATTCGGGACAAAAGCAAAGCAAGTATCTCACAGAGTTTGGCATTCGAGAAAAGGGTGATGTGCTTACACTGCACGAAAGCCGCCCCAATAAACCGCAAGATATCGAAATCTATAAGCGCACCATCGAGTTATGGAACGATGGACATCAGCGCATGAATTATAATGACCTTCCAGAAGAATTAAAGACTCACAAAAACCGCAAATCATTTTTGGACCGTTTCAAAGTGGTAGAAGGTGATGAACCGCCCTGCCACACGATGTTGGCGCACATTTCCAAAGACGGTCACTACTTCATCCATCCGGATATTCAGCAGCACCGTTCTATCACAGTACGAGAAGCTGCAAGAATACAGTCTTTTCCAGACAGTTTCTTCTTCGAAGGTCCACGAACTTCTCAATTTACTCAAATCGGGAATGCTGTGCCACCGCTGATGGCAAAAGGGATTGCCCAAGGAATTCAGAAAGAATTGGATAAAGGAATCTGACATGGAACAAAATCTGCTTCTTGAACAATACAGCCGATTCAAAAAATACCAGTTGGAGGAATCTCCATACCGGTTTCTTTTGAATACTTCCATCGAGATGAATCCGCATCAAATCAATGCGTTTTGTGCTGCCGTCCAGGCTCTCAAAACAGGTGGGATTATTTTGGCTGACGAGGTTGGTCTCGGTAAAACTATCGAAGCAGGATTAGTTCTGAAATATGTTCTCAGCACAGGTGCCAAGCATGTCCTCATTTCTCTTCCGGCAACACTGAGAAAGCAGTGGGAATTGGAACTGGAAGAAAAGTTCCAAATTAAAGCCGTAATTCTTGATCGAATGACGGTAAATAAAGATTATTACCAGTGGAAACAATGGTTTGACAACAAACAAGAAGCGCGCATCGTCATTGCTACATATGACTACTCTTCCAAACTGATGAAACGATTCCCAGAAGTATTATGGGATTTTATTATCATCGATGAAGCACATAATTTACGCAATGTTTTTCATGGCACAAAAAGAGCCAAAAACCTGTACGACCTAACGAAGAATATTCCCAAGATTTTATTAACCGCAACACCTTTGCAAAACTCACTTACCGATTTGCATGGCCTTGTGTCATTTATCGATCCTCGCGTTTTTGGCAATGAAAAATCTTTTGCACATCGGTTTGTTGAAGGGGCCGATTACGATGAATTAAAGGAACAACTGCGCCCTGTTCTGTATCGCACTTTGCGAAAAGACGTTGCAAAGTATATGAATTTCAAGAAACGTGAATGCATTACCGTTGACTTCACTCTTTCAAGAGATGAGTCAGAACTGTATCAACTGGTAAACCGTTTCCTGAAACGCGATCCTCTGTACTCTATCCCCAACGCCAACAGAGGATTGATCATTCTCGTTATTCGAAAATTGTTGGCATCTTCGAGCTTTGCTCTTATCGAAACATTCGAAGTATTACGGAGTCGCCTTGAAAAGCTCCATGCCGGAACGAAATCGGCTCAAGCGCAGGATGGCTTTGACCTTTTCTGGAATTATGTCGAAGACGAAATAGACGAGTCCGATTTCGATGAGGAAGAAGATGATACTTCCATCTTCCAAAAGCAACAAATGGAAGACGAAATGGATTTAGTGGACGCGATTATCGAAAAGGCCACAGATATTAAAGCCAATGCTAAAGTGATTGCCTTGAAAACTGCTCTTTCCATTGCATTTGAAGAACAGGAAAAAGGCGGTATCCTTCAGAAGGCTGTCGTCTTCACAGAATCTAAGCGAACCCAAAAGTACATCGCGGAAGAACTGCGAAAAGACGGTTATTCTGAAGACGATATCCTTCTCTTTAATGGCGATTTCAATGACTCTATGACGAAGGAAATATACCGTACTTGGCAAGTAAAAAACTACGGCAAAACAAATTATGGTCGTAGTGTTGAATACAAACACGCCATTGTAGATTACTTCAAAGATCACGCCAAAGTCCTGATTGTAACAGATGCAGGTTCTGAAGGCTTGAATCTCCAATTCTGCAACACAGTAATCAACTACGATTTGCCGTGGAACCCGCAGAAAATTGAGCAAAGAATCGGTCGTTGCCACCGATATGGTCAAGAACACGATGTGGTGGCAATAAACCTCTTGAACACCGGTAATGAAGCCGATAAACGAGTGTACGAGATACTGTCGAAAAAGTTTGAATTGTTCAATGGCGTTTTCGGTGCTTCAGATGTTGCGCTCGGTGCATTGGAATCTGGTACGAGCTTTGAAAAAACAATTTTGAACATTTACCAAAAATGCAACTCAAATGCAGATTTCCAGAAAGCATTTGATAGACTTGATAGGCAGCTGGACAAAGAATTGAACACTGAAGCTTCCACATTGCGATCTTTGTTGCTTACAGAAAGCCCAGAATCCAAGGGAGCTGCACTCGATAAGACATATAAAGAAATTCAACAATATCTAAAAGACGTCGATTACTGGAACCAATTTGATGAACCTTTGGTAGACAATAACATTCATTATTGGATCATCAAAAACTGGGGCGATGCATGTTTCGGTTCACACGGGCTTCTTTTCTTAGGTGCATTTATTAACAACTCAAAAATGGCATTTCCGGTACTCCTGCTTTGCGATGAAAAGGGTGAGTACATCGAGTTCAATGAAAATGAGTTGGTAGAAGCCTTGGAAAAAGCCAATGATGAAGATGTATTTAATTTCACTCCGACTCATGATGAAGAACAACTCTATGATTCACTATATGACAAGCTCACCGAAGAAATGATTTCGCAATATCAACACGATGTCGCCCCAATGATAGAAACGAATAAGCGGCGGATCGACAATTGGATACAAATTCAATTTGAACAGTTGAATGAGCAAGTCCATGAGATGGAGCGAGAAATCGAAGATCTTTTCTTGAAAGAATCACTCGCTTTTGACTCTTTGCAAAAAACCGATATCTTGAAAGAGATTGCAGAAAAGAAAAAACATTTGGATCGCTTTAAAAATGGTTTACAAGCCAAGCGGGATACCATCGTAAAAGAAGCAGAAAAAGAAATTGCTGATTTCAATCAGAAATACGAAGCAAAGAACTCGTTCCTGCTCATTAACATCGTCCTGAAATTTTAACGCGGAGGTTTGCTATGGCAGACAGATTTTTGTATTCTGGCGTTCGTCAAAAAATCATCGATATGATGAAAATGGATTTAATGGGTCCGTCAGATGAAAAAGAAGTACTGGATGAAAATCCGAAGAACGCATATATTACGGGTATTCTTGCTCCCCGTTCCGATGCAACGGCAATATCGGAACCTTCTTCGGAGCAGGAAGTTGATAGCGACATCGCTTATGAAGACGGAGCAAACTATACTGCCGGTGAAGATGACGACAATGAACCGATCACTCTCAGCCGGTTTAAGATGCCATCCTCCATCGGAATCAGTTTCTATATTCAAAGCGATACACCGTCCATCAACATTGAAGTCTCTTGGGGCGATTACACAAAGAATACTGAAACTAAAGAATCCGAAGATGAAAAGAGCAAAAGCGTTACCACTTATCCCAGAATTCCAATGGGAGAAACTGTCCAAGTCAACTTTGCCGAATTTACCAAAAGCAAGGAATACGCCTTGGTTTGTGACTCGAATGTTCATCTCCATGTAACCCGTATATCGCTGAAAAAAGGTTATTCACTGGTTACTGCTTATGTGATCAATGCCAGACGTAATCCTGAGAGCAATATCGAGTCATTAATGTTTCAGGTCAAAATCAAAGCATATTCGGTTGATGATACTCCGGTGTTTTTGGCTGAACACATATGCCGCGAAGTATTGGCTACAGACGAGTTCTATTTTGAACAGCGCCCTATTATGGGACGCGGCAGAGGTTGTGCTGCCAGTTGGGGTAAAGTAGAAGAAGGAAGGACAGCATTTATTGAATCTTCATTTATCCCTGAATATGAATTTCCAGGTGTCAGCGCCGCTTTGGAAGGGTTTGAAAAATTTTATTTTTCTATGCGTTTCCTCTCTGTTGCTAAGAAAAAGGAGGAAATAATTGGTCGTCTCAATGTTTTAGCAGATTCCTATGAGGACTGGATAAACACCACTCTAATAGCCAACCACAAGATGACATCGTCAGAATTCAAGGGGAAAATCGGGGATGCTGTTATTGCAAAATGTCAGAATGCTTTGTTGCGCATCCGAGAAGGTATTCAACTTCTAATCGATGATGAGATTGCTTTCAATGCATTTTGTTTCATGAACCGGGCAATGATCCTGCAACGAAATATAACGAACTATTCAAAGTGCTACGGCTCAGGCATAGAATGCAGTTTTCAAGATTTTATCGACCCCAGAAAAGAAGAAAACAATTTTGGCTGGCGTCCTTTCCAGATCGCTTTCATTCTGATGAACTTAAACGCTATAGTTGACCCGCTTCATTCAGATCGAAACATTGTTGATCTGCTATATTTCCCGACTGGTGGTGGTAAAACCGAAGCATACCTGGGATTAATGGCTTTTGTTATTGCGAACAGAAGACTGCGCGCCAAAGCTGACGATTCGTATAACCGTGATGGTGGTGTGACCGCTATTCTTCGCTATACCTTGCGCTTGTTGACAACACAGCAACGCGACCGTATAACAAAAATGGTATTAGCAGCTGAAATGATTCGTGACAAATGTCCCGAACAGTACGGGCACGAGCCGATAAGCATCGGGTTTTGGGTTGGTGGCGGTGTAACTCCAAATAGCTTTGACGATCTGAAAGAAGATCCCGAAGATATAGAGAAAACCGAAAAAGCTCGGCGCCAAAAGAATCTTCTTTACAAGCAACTTTTGAATTGCCCCTTCTGCGGAAAACCTCTGACTGAGAAAGAATTTTATATTGATACTGACACCAAATCGGTCACCATTTATTGCGGCGACGAGAACTGCCAATTCTATAAATATCGCCCCGAGAAACACAAAATCCCCGTTTATATGGTTGACGAAGAAATATATGCAAAATGCCCGACTATCATTTTATCAACGGTAGATAAATTTGCAAGTCTGCCGTGGTCGGTTTCGGTAAATTCCATATTCGGACGGGTCGACAGAAAATGCAGTAGAGATGGTTATGTTGCTATCGGGGAAAAGCATTCTGTACACAAAAGCACAGACACGTTGCCGACTTCTCGGTTAGAGAAAATTAAACCGTTTCTCCCTCCGGAGTTGATCATTCAAGACGAGTTGCACTTAATTACAGGACCGCTCGGAACGATATATGGGGCATATGAAACCGTCATTGAAGACCTGTGTACATATTCGGTTGATGAAACTACTATCAGGCCGAAATATGTTGTCTCCACAGCAACCATTAAAAATGCCGGAGAACAAACGCGATGCCTATATGGTCGTAAGCAGACAGTTCAGTTTCCACCGTCTGGATTTGAAATTGGCGATAGCTTTTTTATCAAAGAAATACCCATTGAAAAAGATCCTTTCAGAAAATACGTTGGAGTATGCGCACCCGGTCAATCTGTAAAAACCACATTGCTCCGCATTTATTCCATTTTACTGCAAGAATCCTACGCCCTTTCATTAGAGGATCCGGACAAACAGTATATTGATCCGTATTATAGTCTTGTCGGTTACTATAACAGTATTCGAGAACTTGGCGGTGCCGTTCGATTGCTTCAGGATGACATTCCCGCAAGAATCAATCGTATAAAGAAGAAATACGGGATGAGCAAAGTGCGCTATCTGAACCGACGGGTGGAAATAACATCTCGGATGTCATCTTACGATATTCCGAAAAAGTTGAAGCAATTGGAAATCAAATGCGATAGCAAGGATTGTCTTGATACCGCTGTGGCAACCAATATGATTGCAGTTGGTATGGATGTTGACCGTTTGGGATTGATGGTTGTCACCGGTCAGCCGAAACAAAATTCCGAATATATCCAAGCAACAAGCCGTATAGGACGTTCTTTCCCAGGACTGGTCGTTTCGCTATATAATCCTTACCGCCCCAGGGACCTCTCTCATTATGAAAACTTTACCGGTTATCATGCGCAACTATACCGTTTCGTCGAAGGCACGACCGCAACACCTTTCTCGGCAAGAGCGAGAGATAGAGTCCTGCACGCGCTGATCATTTCCGCCATTCGCTTATATTATCCCAACATGGCTAAAAACGAAGATGCTGTCAATATTTCCTTGTTAACCGCAGACCAAATATCCAAGGTGAAGGAATTGATCTTGGGGCGTTTGAAGATTGTAAAGCCAATAGTTAAAGCAGACGCAGAAAAAGAAATTGATGATTTCATCAGCAAGTGGAAGTATCTCGCCAGACAGGAGAAGCAACTGCGTTACTTTGTGGTGAAAACCGAAAAGTATAATCGCCTAATGAATAATTACGGCGAAAGCTATGACGATTCGGAAAAACCGACTCTTCGCTCTATGCGTGAAGTTGAAAGTTCCGCAAACATGTATTACTACACGGAGGACTAATATGCCTGTATTTGATAATAACAAATTGGGTGAGTTAAGGCCGAACCAAATAATTACCACTTTCGGGCCAGGTTCAATTGTTGATGCAGTCAAAGACTCTGTGACCGTATTGGATATCAATTACTGGAAGGAAAAAGGGCAAAAAATCATTGATGGTCGGCTTGCTTCTTACCTTGGTGTTGACTGCTTTTATATGCCTCGTACATCCTATGAGGGGGACATTCCGGTAGTATCCTTCCCACGCATTCATGTGTGCTCAAATGTCAAATGTGGTAGGTTGTTTGATATCACAGACGATTTTGTTTTGGACAAGTACCTCAAATTTGGAGCTACTTGTCCGGAATGTCATAAACAAGCATATCCGTCCCGTTTCATTACAATCTGCGAGAATGGGCATATGGATGATTTCCCGTGGAGTTGGTGGGTACACAAAGGCGATCCCGAAAAGAGTAAGCACACAAAATTGCGTATGTACTCCACCGGCAACACTTCGACTCTTGCGGATATGTGGGTAGAATGCCTCGAATGTGGTGTAAAACGCAGTATGAGCGGCGCTACTCAAAAAGAGAATTTCGAAGGAAGATCATGCCGAGGATATCATCCTTTTAGACCGAATCACAAATGTGAGAAATGCGACAAGCCTGTTTTGCCTTCACAAAGAGGTGCATCCAATGTCTATTTTTCAGTGAGCAGAAGCGCAATTTCTATTCCGCCTTGGATTAATCCTCTTTACAATCTTATCGATGAACACATAAAGTTGATCGAAGAATATAAGGAAGATTGGGGCGAAGATGGCGTAACAAAGATCTACAACAAGTATTTTTCTGCATATACTCGAGAAGAATTCGATGCTGCATTAGAACGACGATTGAAAAACATCAAAGAGTTTACAGAAATCAAACAAATGGAATATGATGCTATAACGCATCACGCTGATCCCGCATACGAATCCAACAAAAAACATTTCAAAGCAGAAGATGAAGCCCTGCCGCCCTATCTGAAAACGTACTTTAGCCGTGTTATTAGAATAACCAGGTTGCGCGAAGTGAAAGTTCTTCTCGGCTTCACAAGAGCCGATGCACCCGATCCTGATGCAGATGAGCAAGCCAATATCGTTTATCTCACGAAAAATAGCACCGAAAAATGGTTGCCCGCAGCGGAAATACACGGAGAAGGTGTATTCATTGAGTTTAACCGAGATACATTAGCCAAATGGTTGAATTCTCCAGAAGTGAAAGCTCTATCTGAAAAATATTCTGAATGCTATAAATCATTCTGTGAGTCAAAAGGTTGGACCATAACCGTGCAACGTAACGCTACATATGTTCTTCTTCATACCTTTGCTCATTTACTGATCAAGCAAATGTCTATGTCTTCTGGCTATTCTTCTTCCGCAATAAGAGAACGAATCTATTACAGTGACAAAATGTCCGGTCTTTTGCTTTATACAGGCAGCGCAGATAAAGAAGGCTCTCTTGGCGGTTTAGTTGAACTTGGTACCATCGACAACCTAAACGTTCTTATGAAAGATGCCTTTCAAGAAGCGTTGCTTTGCACAAATGATCCGGAGTGTTTGAATCATATACCCGCCGCCGATGAAAACTCAAACGGAGCAGCCTGCCATTCATGCTGTATGATTTCTGAAACTGCTTGTGAAAATGGAAACAGAATGCTGGACAGAGGGCTGTTGGTGCCAATCGATGGCCGCGAAAACCAGGCATACTTTAAGGCGCTGGTGGAGGAATTATGTCAACTGGAAGTATAAATTTGGACATGCTCCTTTCAAAGATTCAGGAAGATGCAATATCAGGAACAAATGAATCGCTCTCATTATTTATGCAACGTTATCCGTCTCTATCCGAGAAACAAGCCAAAGAAATACTGTTAATGATTACTTCTGCCTCACAAAATGAAAGCGACACCGCCGAACTTGTTTTGACAGCACCTCCGAGCTTTGCTATCGACGCACAAATCACAAAGATTGTGGTTGAAGAAATGATAAAAAAAGCAACGCGGAACATCATCTTTACAGGGTATTCATTATCAGACTACTTTTCGGATTTGGTTGATTGTATTATTAGAAAAAGTCAAGAAGGCGTATTCGTTAAGTTCTTTGTCAATGATATTGAGCATCAACCGAATGTTGACAGATTACTGAGATATAAGGGAAAATTTTTGAAGATTTATAATTACCCCAAAACAGACGATGCGATGTCTGCGCTTCACGCAAAAGTAATTTCCATCGATCAAACTGAATCCCTTATTACTTCTGCGAATCTATCATATCATGGACAAGAAGGAAACATCGAGTTAGGCACACACATTGTCTCGAAACAGACAGCCAAACAGATTGATGACATCTTTACAAACCTTCTGTTCCGGAAAGTATTTGTTGAAGTATGAGAAAAAATAGCATCTCACGCAATTGTGAGATGCTATTTTTATATTATTGCCCCATCCGATCTGCAAATGCTTGCCGAATTATCTTTAAATCGTTCTTATCAAGGTTAACTTGAATAGTATCCGCATATCCGATTTTAATAATCATCTGAGCAATAGAGTGGTTGAACACAAAACCAATGTCCGGTTCCATATAGTCAAGAGTATCATAAGTCGTAAAATCGTGATTCTCTATGCGGTCCAAATACTTATCAATCATCGAGATCGTTTCCTTGATCTCGCTCTCGGTCAAAGATTCCCGGACGTCATCATAGGAAACACAAAACCGCTGAAACACGATATGCACGTTCCACCACGGATCTTCGTCATCCTGAATGCGGTCCACGGGAAGAATCTCAAAGATCAGTTTCCGTTGCTCGTCGTTAAAAATTACTGCCATATTTCACTCCATAAACGCCGACCACATTTCGACCTGATCGATCCAAGCGAGGTCGTCCACTTTCCATTCCAATTCTTTTTGCTTTTCCCGTTCAATGATCGCCTTGTCAAGAGCGTCACCGAGCGCCGCGAAAAAGCACCGGATCTTCGTTGCTTTGCAAGTCACTTGCTTCGTTTTCTCCAATGGGTAAGGGACCTCATTTTTGGAAAAATCTTTTGCCAACATAATCTCCGCGACTTCAGGATGATTATCCTTGCCGACCGGTACGATTACAAGGTCGTGGACTTTCAGTTTTTTATTGTTAGTACGATAGGAATACAGTTTCTTTGCCGTGTCATCAAATCGTACCAACACATATCGATATGTTTTCATATGGAAATGACCCTCTTCTTTTTCCTCTCAGCGTATTTGAGCGTTTTTGCAGCTCCGCCCCAATCATGGGTAACGCCTGAAACAACCATATCAGCCTGGTCGATCATCCACTCGTTTCGTTTCGAAATGGCATACTTCAATGGAACGGTTTCAAGCGGAGGATATATTGTTCCGTCAAACCTTTTCTCCATATCATTGAGCCTTTCACGGTGAGAATCATCAATATAAGGTGTAATATAAAACCTTTTGATTTCTCGGCCGGGGAAGGCTTTTTTTGTTTCCAACGTTGCTTTTTCGGCACAAAAATCGAAGTCACCGTAACCGCCACAATAAAAGGTAATGCATTGCTCTGCGGGAATCTCGGAAACAACACCGGTTAACTGCTGAACCAATTTCCGCATGGTTTCCTCTTTGTTGGGGACAGAGCTATGCCCACAGAAAGTAATGATTATTTCGCTCATTGCATCACCACCAAGCCACGATTACTAAGATCAGGTACCAAAATATATTTTTTCAAGTTCGTCTGCACGCTTAAATGCAAGACCAATGCATTTCTCCACAAGGTTCATATATTGGGGACAATAGCGCCTCATCATCATAATCCCGAATCCATTCATGTCGCATAACGAAAACTGTTCGTTGTATCGGGGACGATTTTGGTGATCCGCATTTATAGCTTGCCAACTTATCGGGTCCACAAATTCTGCATGCCTTTTTATTTCCTCCTCTGTAACAAAAGGAAGCAGCTTGTGTTCTTTTTCCCACGTTTTCACGCATTCATACCGAAACCAAAAGCGCTGTGTACACCAAATCACAAAGGACATATTGGCTTTATCCTCTTCGGTCTCAACCGGCAAATCACTTAAATAGAAATCCAGGCAACGATCATCGTTGTGAACCTCGCCATATCTGAACTTCCGCAGCGTATAGTATCCATGATCGTAGAGATTGATTGTGTAATCATTTTTCGGTATACCCAAGACTTTATAGCCAAGGGCCAGGTCACGATGGATCTTCTCCATCACTTCCGGATATTTTTCGTTTACCAAATTGCGCCACGGCATTCTTTTCTGTCACCTTGCTTTCGAATAAATGTCAAAAAATCAGTTTTTCAGGAACCTGGAGTCGTGGTCCTGCTCACGGAAATTATGACCGTTCCGATTCAGGCAGTCAACCTTGAGAGCGACCAGATTGATATCGGTTCCTGTCGCATTGGCGATCTGGACCGTATCAAAGCCCTGATAAATATAGTTGAGGATTACCTCGTCTTTCAAAAGAAGATCAGCAGCAAAGAGATTGGCTTCGTACTCCTGGCGGGAAGTCATATCGTAAAGCATAAACTCCTGCAAGCCGTTCGTTTTTGCATAATCGCGGTGAAGCTGATCGTGTCCCAATTCGTGTGCCATCACGATTCGGTTCATTCGTTCCGAGTTCTTGCTGTTGAGGAAAATAAAGCGATTTCTCTTGATGACGCGGTACATGCCTTTCAGCTGTTTCAATTCATCACAGAAAATCACATGTATACCAAGTCCCTCCGCTATGCGGAACGGATCGGTTGTATCAAATCTACGGATCAGTTTTTTCGAGCATTCCGTGATATTGGCATAGTAGCCCATCACCACACCTCGCTTTCTACAATGGATTCTATCATATTTACAGTCCGATAATTAGGACTTATCTTCTTTTAGGTACTTTTTGGGCGTATATTTCTGATTGATTTGCTTGGATTGCCAATACGCCTGAGTGATGGCAGCCATAATACCCTCTTTTTCCGATTCGTCCAGTTCGCCACCTGCAAACAGACCGGTAATATCGGTAACCAACGCATCCACGTCGCGGGCGGCTTTTGCCCCGCCTTTTTCGTATGCGTCGATGACATACATACCGCTGGTTCCGGTAAGCTGTTCAATCGGAACGTTCAAAGCGGTAGCAATCTTCTGAACAGTATCAATATGCTGCGGTTTTCTTGATCCCAGTTCATAGTGCTGAATGGATCGAGGTGTTATCCCGCAAAGATCGGCAAGTTGCTTTTGAGTAAGCCCTGCTGCCTCCCTTGCATTCTTCAGATTATCCTTGAATTCCATTGTTTGATTTTTCACTCCTTCAAAAATTTTTCTCAACACGAACACTTTTTCGCATTTTCCTCTTGACAGCGAACACTTGTTCGTGTATAATGATGGCACAAGCGAAACCTTGTTCGTCTATTAGTGTATCACACACGAACAAGTTTGTCAATAGGAATACGAAACTTTGTTCGTAAAAATTTGAGGAAAATGAAAAGAATTATCTTACACAGCGACATGAACAACTTTTACGCCTCCGTGGAATGCATGATGAACCCGGAACTGAAGAATCACCCGGTAGCCGTCTGCGGAGATGCAGAAGAAAGACACGGCATCGTTCTTGCCAAGAACTACAAGGCAAAAGAATATGGCGTGTCTACAGGAGAAGCCATCTGGCAAGCCAAGCAGAAATGCAAGGATCTCGTCATCGTTCATCCTCATTATGATGAGTATATGAAGTTTTCCAAACTTGCCCGAGAGATTTACGGCAGGTATACGGAACTCATAGAGCCGTTCGGCATGGATGAATGCTGGCTGGATTGCTCCGGCAGTACCGCGCTATTCGGCGATGGGGAGCAGATTGCCAATGAGATCAAGGAAACAATCAAACTCGAACTCGGACTCACCGTATCGGTCGGCGTTTCCTTCAATAAGATCTTTGCGAAACTCGGCAGCGACATGAAGAAGCCGGACGCGGTAACCGTAATCCCCGAGGACGGTTTCAAAGAAAAAGTCTGGGGACTGCCCGCATCGGACATGCTCGGTGTCGGTCACGCCACGCAAAAGGTACTCGACTCCTATGGGATCAGAACCATCGGACAACTTGCTTCCTGGCCAGTGGAGTTTTATCAGAAGAAGTTCGGAAAGCGCGGAGTGGATCTTTGGAACTTCGCCAACGGACGCGATCAATCCCGTGTAACCGTCAGGGACTTCGAAGCCCTTGACAAATCCTGCGGAAACGGAATAACCACCCTGCAGGACCTCGAAACCTCATATGAAGTATGGAAGGTTATGCTCGAACTCTCTCAAGAGATCGGACACCGCCTCTATACATATAACAAGAAAGCAACCGGCATAGCAATCGATATCAGGAGCAATGACCTCTTGACGAAGGAGTGGCAATGTAGCCTCCCGTTAGCTACACAAAGCGCTTCTGTAATTGCCAGGAATGCATTCGCGCTCTTCTCCCGCACTTATGACTGGCGTCTGCCGATCAGATCGGTCACGGTCCGAGCAATCAACCTTGTGTCGCTCAATGTACCGGAACAGATCGATATGTTCTACGATGCCAATCAACATGCGAAAGCCGAATCTCTTGACAAGTGCATTGAGGACATCCGCTCCCGTTTCGGAAGACGGTCCATAAGCTTTGCCACGTTGCTCGACAACCCCAAGATGCCCGGACACGGTAATCCGAACATTATCATGCCAACGGGCGTTCCAACCTGAAAGGAGATGTATCCATGCAGACAATCACAGAAAGAAGCGGAATACGCTATAGAAAAGTATATATCGGTGTCAACCTTCATGTAAACCCGGACGGCTCTGTCCGCCCGACCAGTATCATCTGGGAAGACGGAAACCGATATAAGATCGACCGTGTTCGATTCGCCGTCCCGAGAGCATCCACAAAGGTGGGCGGCAGAGGTCTTATGTACACCGTAATGATTGAGGGAAAGGAAAGGTATCTGTTCGATGAAGACGGTCGTTGGTTTGTGGAAGCTGAAGTTTACGGAGGAATTCAATGATAAAAGGAACAAAGAAGGAGTTCGAGAACCTCGCCGATTATATCTTACATGACTACTTCGGACAGGATTACGACACCCCGAAGCCAATGGACATTTTTTCTTTTGCAGAAAACTATCTGAAGATGGATGTCGGCTATATTGAGTTTGCAAAAAGCAATCATATTATCGGCGTCAGATCTGCCGGACGCATCTATGTGGATAAAGATCTGCAAGCACCCGAGAAACGCGGAACGAGAAACTTCACCGTGGCTCACGAGTGCGCCCACGAGATCATCAATTGGCAGGATGAGAACTATAACCCCGGTCAGCTGATCAACTGCCGAGAGATGCGAGAACGGAAACGCCTCGTAACCGAGGAAGATTTCAATGAATGGCAAGCCAATGTGGTCGGTGCATACCTGTTGATGCGCCCGACCCTTGTCGGATGGTGTATGTTCACATTCTCCAAAAAGGACACGCTGACTGTTTTCGGGGACCGCGAGAACCCCGCAATGTATTTCGACGATGCCATGGCGCTCAAATGCATGGCAGACTATATGGGAGTGTCCAAATCGGCACTCCGCTTCCGATTGTATGAACTCGGGATGATCACCGAGCGCCCATTCAGCGAATACGATTTCGCTATGGCTGATTTCAGCCGGATTCGGAGGTGTGTCTGATGCCAAGACGAATCAAACTCGACCAAGAATACCTCAACAGAGTCAAAAAAGAACAGGAAGCAGTCGCCGGTCAGATAAAAACGCTGACGCTGAAGCGAGTTCCTTGCATTTTCTGCGGAGGAAGAACAATCGATAAATACGATGACCTGACCGGTCATTTTACAGCATTCTGCCCCAAATGCGGGCAGGTCGGGATCTATAATGCAGCGGATTACCGCCATTTTCCGTCCCCGATTACCGAGCCATGCAGTCGGATATTCTGCAGTAGTCTCACAACAAAATAATACATGATGAGCTCCGGAGTCGATTGAAGAATCGCAACATCCCATACGCCGCATGAAGTTGACCTGACTATGGAATAACCATAGTTTTGTGTCAATTCGCGGTGTACGGTGCGATCTTCATGCGACTCCTTTTTTTCTTCCTTTCCTCTCCGGCTGAGGAAAGGATTTTTTTATGCGCTGGGAAGCATATATAGCCGAATATCCGTAATCTCCGATTTTTGAAATTCACCAAACAAATTCAAAAACCAAAGGAGATTACAAAAATGTGGGATAACAGAAAAGAAACTTATAAACTGACCAAACAGCTGGAACAGCAACGCAAAGATCTTTTGAAAAAAGGAATGCCCGAAGCCAAGATCGCCGAGTTGGAAAAATCGGCTTGGAAAGACTTCTACCGCAGAAAATACCTCGAAGAAGGTGATTTCACGGTCGTTCCGCTTACGGTGATGGGAGAAGACGGCTTTGAACATGAAATCGACCCCGTTGCAATGAGTTACGAGGAAGATTTTTGCAGTGATCCGTTCGAATACGGGTTCGACGATCCGAGATTAAACAAGATCCGGGCGAACGCCGATGAAACAGACAAAAAGATCCTGCGAATGCTCGGTGACGGGAGAAAGCAAAGTGAGATTGCAAGAGCGCTGAATTTGAGCGAAAAAGCCATCAGCAAACGTGTCGCAAAGTATCGGAATTAATTTTTTTCAACTTTTTTTGAAATTTGGTTCAGAAAACCCCGATTTTTAGGGGCAATAGAAGTGAGGGGACAAAAAAGTGTCCTCTTGCTCCTTGACAATTGAATAGATAGGATGCCGAGGGAACTCCCGGTCCTGCCCGTGAGGGCAAGCCGTCGGACACGGCCGCCAAGACCTCACCTCCGCTCTGCTGATAAAGAGCAAGCGGATGTGAGCGAGCGATCTACCGAGTACCGACACGCGCAGTATTCAGCATTGCGCGTCAGGCGATGACAAGGACCGGTGTGAATAATGATACTCTTGCGTTCGGCGTAACTCGCTGCTTGTGTAGGCGAGATATAGGGCTTCCGGCTGGAACTTATGTCGGTTGATCTATATGTGACCCCGGTTCCCGTGAAAAAAGTCACGGGAAACTATGCTGCCGGGTACTCCGCATCCTCCCTTTCATGACACGGCTTTTTTAGTTGTGTCGCTCCCGCCGGGGGCTGTAACAAATACGGCGGGAAATCTACCATCATCAATTTATTGATTGACGGCAGAACTACTGTGCAGGAGCGGAAACGTTCCTGCATACCATTCTGCCGCCAATACACGAAAGGCTACCAATGAACACTTTTGAAAAATATATGAAAACACATTGCCGCGGCAAAGAAAACGCGGTGAAAAGTCCCGAACTCGAAATCATTTTCCATATGAAAGGGACGGAAATCAGGAAGACGGTGAATAACAGCCGTCGGCGCGGTTTTCCGATTTGCAGCGGAAGAACCGGCTACTACTACGCAACCACCGCAGAAGATCTTCAGAAGACCGTCGCGAACCTCGACGGACGCATCCGAAAGATTGAAGCGGCAAAAGAAGGTTTGCTTGAAATGCTGAAAAAGGCAGAAAGAAAGGAAAAGTCACATGTTTGAAATCACAAATAACCATAAAGAACAGTTCGATATGTTAAGTCTGTTCCGCATAATCGACCCCAACGGAGTCTACGATTTTACTTTTGAGAACAAATACATCGTATATCACTACGAAGCCACGCATCAACTTCACTACATTGCACTCGACATCAAGACACGCTACGGCTCAGAAATCCTCTGCAGAAAGCTCGATAATCCCGTCGACCCGAAAGAATACCGCAGTATGATCCCCGCGATCCTCCAGGCAATCAAATACACCGGTGACAAACGGTACTTGAATCCCATTCGGGTAAATCCCATGGAGGTCATCGATTCCATCTTCCGCGTTATCCTGCCCGAATACGGCTACGCGGTCCGCGAAGAACAGATCAATCTGTCCAAAAGAATGTTCGAAGGTCTGTGCGGAAACACCGCCACCGTCTGTGAAGCAGAGGTCGGAACCGGCAAGACACTCGCATATCTTGTCGCTTCTCTCGTGGCAAAAGGAATCGGCAATACGGGATACTCCGACGGAAAACCCATCACCGTTACGACCGCAAACATCGAACTGCAGAAGTCTCTCGTTGAAAAAGATATTCCGCAGCTCTCTCAAATGCTGATGGACTACGGCATGATTTCAAGACCGATGAATACGGTTCTCCGCAAGGGAAAAGAACACTACTTCTGCAAATACAGATACAAAGATTATCTGGAGGTCATCAGTAAGCATCCCGAAAAATACGGCAATCTCATCCGTGCCTTTGAGGAATCGGAATTTGAGAAAAAGGCTTTCGACCTTGACGCGATCAATCTCCGCCCCTCGCTCAAAGACCGTATCTGCGTGAAAGGTTCTTGTGCCAAGTGCAGATTCGCGGGCGAATGCAAATACCAACAGTACCTGCGTCGGGCAAGAGCCATGGGCAATGTCGATTTTCAGGTTACCAATCACAATCTCTACCTGACCTCACAAAAGATGAAAACTGACAACGGGGACGAAAACGGCATTCTTCTTTCGAGCGACCTGATCGTCGTGGATGAAGCTCACAAGCTGAAAGAAACCGCCGAGGAAGTCTTCGGCGTCCGTCTGAATCGAAGCGATATTCCGAAATATGTCTCTGCCGTCAAACTGCTCTGCAAGGACGGGCAATCCCGCACCGAGTACCGGAGCAATCTGCATACGCTTTTGAACCTCTGTGAAATGCTCTTTTCCTCTTTGGGCAAACGTGCGACTTCGGAGGACTCGGAAGACGGTCGCGGAACGCTGATCGAACTGTCTCTCTCGGAGCAGGAAGGTCTGCGTCAGATGGATGATATCATTGCCAGAGTGGAATCCGCAAGAAAGCGCAACCGCAACGGCTTTGACGGCAACGGAAAGGTCATCCGTGATACGCTGAAAGAATTCCGCCGAACCAATAATATCAACGTGTGGATCGAAGAAGACGAAAACGGCGAAATGACGTTGTGCGCAACGCCGAGGGACATTGCCTCCAAACTTCGTTCCGCGCTGTGGGATAAGCCCTGCAGCCACCTTCTCACCTCGGGAACGGTCAGCGACGGAACGGATTTTTCGTTCTTCCTCAAGGAAAACGGTCTTGACAGAATCCCGAATTCGAGAATGGCAGTATCCTCAACCCCTTCGCCCTTCGATTACGAAAACCATACAAGACTCTACATTCCGAAAGGAATCCCCGCGCCGGACAACAATGATGGGGACTACATCCAGGCCATTGCAGAGCATGTGGTTGACCTGGTCCGCGCGACCAACGGGCATACCGCAATCCTCTTTACCTCTTACAAGGTTTTGAGCGCGGTTTACGGACTCACAAAGGACCGCTTATCGGATTACGACGTAATCTGTATGACCAGAAGCAACAAGACAGCCATCGGCAATTTCAAAAAGAGCAAGAACGGTGTCCTGTTCGCATCGGGCTCCATGTGGGAGGGTGTTGACTGCATCGGCGACTGCCTCTCTTCCGTGATTATCGTCCGTCTTCCTTTTCCGCTTCGCAGTGCCATGATGGAAAAGAAAAAGCAGGAAATCGGGGACGTGCGCGCATTTATTCAGGATTATGCGGTTCCCGAGATGCTGATCAAACTCCGCCAAGGCATCGGACGGCTCATCCGTTCGGAAACCGACACCGGTTTGATTACGATCCTCGATCCCCGCGTCAGAAGCAAAGCATATGCGGCACGGATCGAAAACATCCTCGGGAAATACCCCGAAGCCGAATCGCTCGAGGAAGTGCGGGAGTTCTTCCTGCAGGTCAAGCCGTCCACCTATTTTGAGGTGTAAACATGCTCGCGGCGTGCAACACCAAAAACGCGAATTATCTTCGGATTGTCCTCGCTTTGAGGGCAATCCGGGACAGTGGCGTGATCTCCGAAAAGGAGTACCGAAAAGCCAAGAAATACTACCGAAATATCACCGGTGCGGACATCGTCATCGTCGATTGACGAGTTATCAAAAAGTTTTCTATTTTCTTCGTTTTTGGTCTGGACTTTTGATACTTTCTTCGGTATAATTCCGTTTGAAAAAAGTGCTTAATCCTAAAATGTAGGATTAAGCAAAACGTAAAGAAAAACGGGCAAAATGTAAAAACGGCTCGGAAGCGAAAAATCGAAAAACCCTTATAATATAAGGGTTTTCTGGATCCTCAAGGGCAAAAACAGTCAAAAAGCGAAAAAGCAAAATGTAAAGAAAACCCGTGAAAATGTAAATATTGCGTGTAAAGGAAAACGCGGAAAGGAGTACGGAAAATGCCACAGGTCAGTCTCATATCGCCGATCACAAAACAAGCAATCGGAAAGAAAAAAGTCGGCATATACTGCCGTGTCTCCTCCAACTCCGCAGACCAGGAAAACTCCTTCTCCAAGCAAATCCATTACTACACGGAATACGCCAAAAAGAAGCCCGATTGGGATCTCGTCGATATCTTCGCCGACGATGCCATCTCGGGTCTGAAAGCGGAAAACCGCCCCGACTTCCAAAGAATGATCAGGATGTGCCGACTGCGTCAAATTGATCTGATTGTGACCAAGTCGGTATCAAGATTCGCAAGAAACGTCAAGGAAGCACTCGAATATGTCCGTGAGCTGAAATTGCTCGGCATCGGAGTCCAATTCGAAAAGGAAGGGATCAATACTCTCGCGCTCGGCGATGAGATGCTCCTCAACACCTTCACGGCTCTCGCGCAGGAAGAATCAAAGGCGATCTCGCAAAACGTCCGCAACTCCATCGTCAAGCGAATGACTCGCGGGGAGTATGTGGACAGCAATGCGCCCTACGGATTCCGCCTGACCGAAAAGAAACTCACAATCTACGAGCCGGAAGCCGAAGTCATCCGGCGCGTCTTCGCCATGTACCTTGCGGGACATTCCACATCGGAGATCGCAAAGATACTCACAAACGAACAAGTACCGAGAAAAGGCGGTTCGGTCGGACCGTGGCGCTCGACCAAGATCGCATACATGCTCGGCAACGAAAGATATGCCGGTGACTGCTTGTATCAAAAGACCTTCCGCGATACCACGGTGCCGTTCAAGCAGTCGGTCAACCGAGGTCAGGAAGACAGATACTACGCAAAAGACACTCACGAAGCCATCATCGACAGAAACACCTTCGATCAGGTGCAAAACCTGCTGTCGAAAAGGCACGAACAGTTCTGCCGTACCACCGAACAGAATATATATCCTCTCACGAGCCGCATTCACTGTGCCGAATGCGGCTCTATTTATCGCCGAAAAGTCACAAACGGATGCATCAAATGGGTCTGCGCGAAGCACAAAGAGGATAAAGCCTCCTGCAATTCGAACTACTACAGCGAAGAACGCATCACAGACGGTTTCACCGCCACGGTTAACAAACTGCGGTTCGGATCGGAAGACATCCTCGGTGTGGTAATCGCGAAACTCGAGTCCGCGTGTCTGATCCATAAAAGAAACAACCAAGAAGCGACTCAGATGAGCCAGAGCATCGCCGATCTGAACTCAAAGATCGTCATGCTCGAGCAGCTGAGGAACAAAGGATACCTCGCACCGGAAGTGTACCAGTCACAACTTCGGGAAATCAACAACAAGCTGTCAGAGCTGAAAAGCAACAGACAAAACGCTTTCGAGTCCAAGATACTCGAAACCCTCGAAGAAGTCAGGAAGCTGAAATCACTGATCTTCGAAATAGAGGAACCGCTCGAAACCTTCGACGATAAGCTGTTCCTCTCCATCGTAAAAAGCATCACCGTAAACAACCGTGATGAAATGACTCTCACAGTCCTCGGTGATCTGAGATTCACAGAACTGATATAGGAGAGCAAACCATGAAAAAAACACGCTTTATCCCATACGGATACACCGTCAGAAACGGAAAGACGGTCATCGAACACGCGGAAGCGGATATCATCAAAGAGATATTCGAACAATACGTCAACGGCGAATCCCTCAAGGATATCGCAGAGTCGCTGACAGCAAGAAAAATCCCATACACCGAGAAGACCGACGTGTGGGATAAAGCGCGTATCGCAAGAATCATAGATAATGCCAAATACATCGGCGACGGTGAGTACGACCCCATCATCGACGAGAAAACATACGAAATCGCGGTTGCATCGAAAATAGCCAGACAAAGGGGCTATCAGCAAGCCGAGAACGAAGCCGTCGGCATCCTCCGAAACAATGTCAGATGCGAATGCTGCGGATACCCGATGGTCAGACGGATCTGCCAAAAGGCAAAGATCAAAGAGAGCTGGACCTGTACCAACCCCGAATGCGGGATACGGGTGCGCCTCAGAGATTCGGAACTGATCGCAAAGGTCACGCTCCTCATCAATCGAATCATTGAAAACTCCGAACTGATGATACCGAAGCCCAAAGAACGGCATAAAGACTCCCCGGAAGTCGCAAGAATCCAACAGGACATCAACGCAGAACTGATGCGGGATCGACCGAGCGAGGACCTCATCGTGTCCAAGATCGGAGATATCGCCTCGGTACTCTACCGAGAAAGCGATGCCAAGCGGGACATCACGGCGGTGATCGCAAAGAAGCACGCCTCCATGATGCAACCGACCGAAACCTTTACAAAAGACTATTATTACGACCTTGTCGCCTATCTCACCCTCGATCAAAGCGGTAAGGTCACCCTGCACACCAAGACCGAAACCGAACTGAGCGAAGGAGATGAACCGAATGGAAGTAACCAAGATACCGAAGAAAACGGTAACGTTGATTGAGCCGAAAAAGAGTCTGATGGTCGACAAGGCAAAATACCGTCAGAAAAGAGTGGCTGCCTACTGCCGAGTATCAACCGACAGCGAGGAACAGCTCAACAGCTATGAAAACCAAAAGAAAGCCTACACCGAGATGATTGCCTCCAACAAAGATTGGGACTTCGTCGGAATCTACGCCGATGAGGGCATCAGCGGTACGCTTGCCAACAAGCGTGACGAATTCAAGAAGATGATCAGCGTGTGCCTCGACGGAAAAATCGATTACATCATCACGAAATCGGTCTCCCGATTCGCGCGAAACACGGTCGAGTGCCTTGAATATGTACGAATGCTGAAATCCCACGGGATCGGCGTATACTTCGAGGAACAGAACATCGATACGCTGAAAAGCGAAAGCGAACTGTACCTGGTTATCTACGCCGGCTTCGCACAGTCCGAGTCGGAAAGCATCAGTAAAAACATCACATGGACGGTCCGAAAGAAGTTTGAAGAAGGAAAAGGCGTCTTCATGTACAAGAGATGGCTCGGCTATAAGAAAGGCGAAGACGGGGTCCCCGAAATCGTCCCCGAAGAAGCAGCCATCGTCGAACGGATCTACCAAATGTACCTCTCGGGCATGCCGATGAAAGACATTGCGGATACCCTACGGGCAGAGCAAATCGAAATCCCCGGAAAGGACATCAAATTCAGCAAAGCCATGATCATGAGCATCCTGTCGAACGAACGGTACACCGGCGACTGCATCCTGCAAAAGACGGTGACCCTCGACCCCATCGCCAAGATCAGGGTCAAGAACGACGGCGAAAAAGCACCTATGTACATGGTACACAACAGCCACCCCGCCATCATATCCCGCGAGGTATTCAACAAAGTCCAGGAAGAACACGCGCGCCGAAACGCCAAAGCACCGCAATCTCAAAAGCAGTCGATTACCGCAAGCGGTAAATACTCCAAATACGCGCTGTCGGAGGTCTTGATCTGCGGAGAATGCGGAAGCAGATACAAACGAGTCACGTGGTCCAAGAAAGGTAAAAAACGGGTCGTATGGCGCTGTATCAACCGTCTCGACTACGGAACAAAATACTGCAAAGCATCGCCGACGCTCGACGAAAAAGCCCTTCAGGAAGCCATTGTAAGGGCTGTGAATCGATTTCATGCGGAAGACGCGCAAACATACCTCACGCTTATGAAAGCGACCATAGGCGACGCTATCGGGCTGAATGGGTCCTCGGATGAGATCGATCTCCTCGAGAGAAGGATCGATGCGCTGAACAGAAAAATGCTGACAATCGTCAACGAGAGCGTGCAGAACGGCGAAGATATGGAGTGCCATGAGGATGAGTTCAAAGAGATCAACGCCGAAACCGAGCAACTCAAGAATCGGATAAAAGCCATCAGAGAAAGCGAATGCGCCGAGGGCGAATACCAACAGCGCTTGGCAGTCATTCAGAAAACCATCGAAGAACGTCAAAACCGCCCGTTCGAATATGACGATTCGGTCGTCAGACAGATGATCGAATGCATCAAAGTCTTCGCGGACGGGAAACTGACGGTTATCTTCGGCGGTGGATATGAAGTCGGGGAACAAATCACCCCCGACAACGAATAAAGCACTACTCTCCCAAAATCGAATCGATCACCAAATCGGCATCGGACAGGATAGTCTCCTCTTCATCCTCATCATCGGACGGCTCTTTGAAGTCGTCCGTTTCGTCTTCGTGGAACGCCTCTTCGTCCTCTTCCTCTTCGGAATCCTCATCCTCCCCGTCTTCCGACGATTCGTAATCCGGCATGGAAGTCAACTCCTGCGGGTGTTCGGTATCACCGTATCCGAGAGATAGAACAATCGAGCTTTCCTTCGAGTACAGTTTGTTGATGAACAGCCGGTGCAGCGCATTCTTCTTTTTGCCGTTGTATTCAAGCACCATTACCTCGGCAACACCCATGGAACCGCGTCGGCGTTCACTTGCCATACGGACAAGCTGACGAATGGAAATGCATCCGAGTTTCTCAATGAACTGATCCTCGTCCAGAGCGTCATTATAGACAACCACCAATTTGGCAACGGCGTTCAGGATATTGGCAGAAAAAGAACTCGGATCGCCCTCCCAAGTCCCGACAATCAACCGAATGACACGGTTCAGAACCTGGTAACCGAACTTCTCGTAAATGGATTCCACGGTCGAGATGGCACATACGCAATTCGGACCGCGCTTGGTGCCGATTTGAAGCCCGTATGACTGAATCAGGTCTCTGATGATCAGCTGGGCATTATTACCGGCTTCAACGTTTGCGGCAAACACCTCATACGGCTGAAGCGGTTTTACGAACTTCATCTGATTGGCAAAGATATCCGCTTCATGTTCATAGCAAAGATCGTCGTAGATCATACACCAAACAGGGGTCTCGCGGGAACCGGAAACAAGAGCAACAATCTCGATGGTATGTTGCCCGTTAAAAACGTAATTGATACCGTTTCTGCGACTCACCTTGACGGGATTGATTTGGCACAGATCGAAATTTGCGGCGGCTCGCTCTATATGCGCTTGCGACAGACTGCGCTGATAATCCTGATTGGAAACAAGGTTTTTGATTGGGATCTTTTCAAAATGAACATTCGGGACGAACATACTGTAATCGTTCATTTAATCCTCCTTTAATGCCGATAAAATGGCAGTTATTCTGTCTTCCAGATCATATAGCACATCGGTCAGATTACTCTTCGCGGTTGCCGATACTGTCTTGAAATTTGCGTGATTCAAAACACGGTCTATCGACTCGGACCAAGACGGCAGAGTCAGGGACAGTTCCGTGACCTCCGCATCCGGATCGAATACCGGCATGTCTTTTACGGATGTCGGCGCAAGGGCTGCCGGTGACATGGCATGCCGTGTGACCTGATATTGCACATACGGTTCCTGCGTCCGTTCGATTTTTCGAATCACCTGTGACATATCCTCCGGTGAAAGTCTGGACAGTTCTATGATATTCTTGTGTGAGATTTTACACCTCCCGCCGAGAACCTTCGGAATGAAGTCCGGCTCGGTTTTTCCGATCTCCTCAAGTGCGCGTGAATAAATGGCATATTTCTCAACCGTGCCGTGAGATATATGATTCTCATCGGCAATCCGGTCGCAGGTACGCTGAAGGGATATGTCCATCTGTTCAACCGGTAAGTTTTCATCGGTGTATTGATTATGCCCGCGCGTCCGAATGGATTTTGCTTTCTTCTCTGACTCATATTGCTTTCCGATCAGGAACTTCCTCGTTTCTTCCGTAATGTTCCTGCGCCCGAGCTGATTCGCACATATCCATGCAATGGCGGCTTCACGGCAATCAAAAGCCATTTCTTTGTAGGTAAAAGGAATACGGTGCCTGTGGCAAATCTGATAACGGTTATGCCCGTCAAGAATAATCCCATCCCACACAATCAGAGGATCTCGGCAACCGTCGGCAAGAATGTTCGCCTCCAGTTGCAGATATTCCTGTCGGCGAAGCGGTCGAATCAAAGTCTTGAACTCTTCATCAATGTGTAAAATCGGAATTTCTTCATTGGCCATGGGCATCACCTTGTCTCTCAATCTCTTCGAACGAGTCAAGCGGGAACACAGCCATTTTACGCGACGCGACAAAATAGCCGGAAAGTCTGAAAGATATTTCATGATCAAATACGCCCATAACGTTGCAGAGCCTCTCAATCAGCAGACTCGAACAGATCTCGTAGGAACTTTTCGAGGTCAATAACCGCTGGCTGACCTTGTAGGTCTGATCCCCGGGATTGTCCTGCTCCACAGAACGTATGGCAACCACCATTTCTTCAGGATTCACCAAAAACTGAATGTATTTCGGATTGCCCATCAGGTGGATCACCGTCTTGTGAATCCGAATGCGGCGACGTCTCATATCGACCGCCATAAATACTGCTTCTCCTTTGGGTTCACTCATTACGATTGCCTCCTCCGTTATTTTGATCAGTTGCAGATGAGCCGTCCTCCTCGCCGGCGGGTCCTTTGTCCTTAATGGCAAAAATCGCGTAACCGTCAACGATATTGACCTGCAGGGACTGTTCGTGTTCATTGAAAGGCATACCGAACTGATTCTGCCAACCGGACGGAAATACCGGCGTTCTCGATGTTTTCGGCTTCTGTCCTTCGGGGAAGGAACGCTGATAAACCTCGGTGGAATTCAGATCGAAAGCAATCAGGTATTCGTTATTGGCGTGAATCAGTTTTCCGAGCATTTTGTAGCGGTGATTCGGGTTCCAACCCATCAAAGCCGCGATTTTTGCAAAGAACAGTTTACAAGTGACCTGCTTCGGCTTGGGTTTTCCTTTCGCGTTCGATGAACACCACAGAAACGAGTCCCGCGCGCTTTCATCGCACGGGCGAAGTGCCAGGATCTTGGTCTCGGGATTCACGAGTGCCTGAACATACTCCGTATCCGGGAACTTCGAAAGGCACGCGCAGTTGACATACACCTTGCATCCGCTGAAAGAAACGGACGGCTCATTCATGTGAGCAAAGAATTCACGTCTGACAACTTGGAAGCCATCGAAGTTGAAGTCTTCGCCCAGTTCGATAATCTCCTCTTGCGATGCATCGGTTTCGGGAGCCGGAATGACCTCCGGTTCGTCTTTTCTGTCCAATTCCTTGATCATCGCGTCCAAGGTATTGCGATGTTCGTTTTCCATTAGTTTGTTCCTCCGTAAGAATCAATAGAATGCAATTCGCTTCTGATGTATGCCTTGAGGGTATCATAACCCGTAACGTGCAGTTTTTCTCCGATCTCGACCTGCTGTCCCTCCAAGCGCAGTTGCCAATCCTCTTCGCTTTGGGCATCCAGTTCCTCCATCGTTTTCTCGTGCAGGTAGAACTGCTTACCGAAGTTGTTTGCCCATCCCTCGGGAATGGCGCGGATTCGTTTTCCCGAAACGGTCAGGGGCTGAATCGAGCATCCGCCCTCAACGGAGCCGGAAGAACCGGCAAGGATATACGGACGGAAATATGCCTCGGAATCGGCAACGTTGAATATGTATGCCATCTCTCCGCCTTGCTCATACAGATGCCCCGCAATGCGGTATTTGCAATCGGGATTCCACTCGAACAGGGAGAAGACGGTATCAAAGAATGCCGCGGCGGGAATATCTTTCGGGCGGTACATTTTCTCGGACAGCTTCGAGCAATAAACACCGTTTCGGTTGTTTTTCGCGGTCGGACGGACGGCGAACTGCTTTGTGACCGGATTGATCAGCATCTCAATATAGTTGTTCGCCGCCAGTTTGTGCGTGCAAATGGCATTGAGCTTGATTTTCCGATCCACGAAAGAAATGCAGGGACGCTGGGCGTTATCGAACAGAGCCGAGCGCGCGATTTCAAATCCGCGCAGGTCAAAGTCCCCGTCCTCCAATTCCACGCGGAACTCGGTTTCACTTTGCGGTGAAGCCTCTTCGGTTTCCTCGGGTAAAACGCTCCGAGCAGCCGTGTAATACTCGGCTTCCTTGAAGTTTGCCCAACGCGGATTGATCACCACGAATCCCTTGAGGATTCCTTGCTCGATCACCCTGAGTTCGGGAATGACGGATTTATTGCCGTACTTGGCGTTGTCAAGCATACGCTGAACGGCGTTGAAATCGTCTCTGGACACAATCGGCGTGTGGTGGTCATAGTACCAACTCTGGGGCTTGTCTCCACGGTTTTTGAGGGTTCTGTGTGTGCGGTAGTTCTCGGTAAAGGTTTTCCTCGTCAGAACGTCACCGCAATGCCTTTCGTTGCGAAGAATCCCAACCACACCGGTCGAAGTCCACTTGATCAGCCCGAAATAGGATTTGCGCTCAAGCGCGATCAGGGTATCCGCAATCTGCTGCGAAGAATAGCCGTACAGATACATGTAAAAGATGAGTTTGACCGTCGGCGCTTCGTCTTCATTGATCACGAGCGTGCCGTTGGCATCGTGCTTATACCCGTACAGCGTGGGAGTCAGAGGAATGCCGTAATCCAAGCGCATATGAAGCGAAGATTCCATACTTCGGCTTCTCGTGTGGGACTCCTCTTCCGCCATGGTCGCCTGGAACGTCAGAGCCATCTGGGAATCGTCGTTCAAAGAGAAAATCGCTTCCGATTCAAAAAACACGCCCACGTGCGGGCGAAGCTCCGCGAGCATTCGTACCGTCCCGACAAAATCGCTGACGTTTCTCGCAAAACGGGAAACGCTTTTCGTAATGATCATATCGATCTTACCTGCGCGACAGTCGGCTATCATTCTGTTAAATTCATCGCGCTTCTTCATGGAAGTACCGCTGATACCTTCATCGGCATAAATGTGGACCAGAGTCCACTTCGGATGCCTTGTGACAAAATCCTCGTAATACTTTTGCTGAAGCTCGTATGACGTGGTCTGTTGCACGTTATCCGTCGAAACACGGACATATATGGCGACACGCTGTTGAACATCGTCACTGTAGTAGTCAACCGGCTTCTTCGCCTCGATATATCTGTATTTGGACGGATCAACGGATACGCGAATCCGTTCGCGTACCTTCTCCTTTTGCGCCTCTCTTGCGCGCCGTCTTTCTTTATCAATCATGGAGCAACCCCGCCTTTTCCTCTGGGGAATCGGGGAGCAACTCCCAATCTCCGTCCGGGAAGAATTCCGTATCGTTCAGGTCTTCCATGTAGTAGCTGGCAAGGGTAAACACATCCTCCGACACGAAATAGATGCCGATGGGATGCTCCTGAGCCGCCAACATTCGGGCAACGAAAGCGATCTCATACGACTTTCTCGAAACGTTCGAGATTTTCTGTGTGATGATCAGATCGACCTTGCCGTCCAAAGCGTCCTCAAGCAGACGGCTCCATTCCGGTGCGCTCTCCATGTTGGGTGCCGTTTGCCCCTCGTCAATATAGAAATCGACGAACTCCCAGTTCGGACACAGAGCAATGGCGTCCTCAAACTGCTTCTTGTGATACGACAGATAGTTCTCATATTTCGTCTGGTTGTAATACCGGATGTACACCCCGACTTTGAACTGCTTTTTCGGACTCGGACGTTCCCGCCGAATCTTACTGAGCCACGCCTTGTGCGCGGCAATCTGCCTGGCTTTCTCGTTATCCTCTCCGAACAGCAGCGTGAACTGCGACTCATTCACGATCTCGTTCATTTTCCGAAAAACATCGATTTCTTGCGTTTGGTCCATGTAAATCCCTCCGACAGTTATATTGAAAACATTATAAAACCGCATCGGCGCAAAGTGAATAAACCGGTAGTTAAGGTCTTCACTTACAGTTAATGAAACGCCAAAAACTTTCTCGGAAAATGAAAAAAGCCGGGATAAAATTCCCGGTAAAAAGAAAAATACCCGCAGTTTGAACTGCGGGCGTCAAGTCATTCAGTTGTCTTTCTTTTGGCTGTGCATTGTGTTTTTCAGTTCGCGCACAATCTTGAGGATCGCTTCTTTTTCGGACGAAGTGCAATCCGCGAGCAGCTCGGTCATTTCCTTCGAGTAGATCTCATATACCGCAGGGACATCGGGGCGAAGGATGGAATCCGCCGATACCTGGAGTGCTTCCACAATCTGAACGAAAGTCGGAAGCTGCATCCTCGTCTTTCCGAGTTCCACATTACTGATCAGGGGCAGTGAAAGATTCGCTTTCTCCGCCAGATCTGTCTGGCTCATGCCTTTGGCAACCCGCGCATCGCGGATTCTGTTCCCGATAATGAGTTGTTCGGACTCAATGCTGTCTTTCATCACACACCTCCCAATATAAGCAATCGTTTATATTTGAGAATATTTTATCATCATTCCGCTAAAAAATATATAATCGTTCCGCTATAATATAATCGAAGCGTTATAATTAAGTGAAATATTTTTTTGAAAAGGAGCAAAAAAACATGGCACTTAATTACGTTATCATCGGAAAGCGAATCAAGGAGATCCGCAAGCACAAGCACATCTCTCAACAGACTCTATCGGAAATGATCGACAAATCACCGACTTTCATCAGCTACATAGAAAGCGGAATCCGGTCCATGAGTCTCGAAACTTTGGTCATGATTGCAGACGTGCTGAATGTCTCGGTGGATGTCCTTTTGGGAGAGAACACCCGCAACAGCCAGGCAACCGTCTCGAACGAGTTTGCCACGGTTATCGGCGACTGCTCGGACTTTGAACGGCGGGTGATTATCGAGCAGGCCAAGGCAATCAAGAAAGCCATGAGAGATAATTGGTATCTCAAAAAGACTTGGAACAGATAAATTGTAATGCGATTTTTCAAACAATGCAATAAACTCGGGGTTAAGGTTTTCACCGTGAGTTTGCGGTTTGCAAAAATTACATTTTGGTCTGTTTTCTTTACATTTTCTAAAAAGACAAGATTTCCCGCACATTCGGTGGTATAATCTTTGACAATCGAGGTGATTTGCGTGATTTACTATACCGGCGACATCCACGGTTACCCATGGAACGTGGTCAAATTCTGCAAGAAATTCAAACTGACGCGGGATGACGTGATCGTTATTCTCGGTGACGTCGGCGTGAACTATTATCAAAATGAACGGGACGCGGAAGCAAAAATGCATCTGAACGCGGTCAAGCCCACGGTGCTGTGCATTCACGGGAACCACGAAATCCGTCCCGCCAATATCTCCTCGTATCTCACGAAAGAGTGGAACGGCGGCGCGGTCTGGTACGAAGAAGCCTATCCGAAACTGCTGTTTGCCAAAGACGGCGAAGTATATCATTTGGAAGGGCTGGACTACCTCGTGATCGGCGGTGCCTACAGCGTGGACAAGTATTACAGACTCGCGCGCGGATACGGCTGGTGGGAGGATGAACAACCCTCCGTCGAAATCAAACGCGCTGTCGAAACAGCCATTGCGGAAAAACATTTCGACATTGTCCTGTCGCACACCTGCCCGAAAAAATACGAGCCGACCGAGATGTTTCTCGCAGCCGTGGATCAGTCAACCGTCGATACAGGCACGGAAGACTGGTTGGACGGAATCGAGGACCGGATCGAATACAAAGCGTGGTTCTGTGGGCATTGGCATACGGACAAACGCATCGACAAAATGCACTTCCTCTTCAACGGATTCGAATCCGCCGAACAGTTCAAGGAGTAAGCGCCGATGGGAACCAATTATTATATGATCACCAAGGACAAAGACTGCCGTGACAGATGCTTCGGTTTCGATTACGAAATCGCCGACACGCCCGATTGGGGCTACATTTGCCACATCTGCAAACTCACAGGCGGTTGGAAGCCGTTATTGCAGAGCCACGAAAAACACAGCAGCTTCGCGGGATTGAAAGCCATTTGCCTGAACAATCCCGAGATCAGAATCATCGACGAATACGGGGAGTATTTCACTTGGCAGGACTTTGAAAAGACGGTCCGCACGTGGTGGAAAGACAGCAAGTTTCCGTTGCGCTCTCACATGGATCTGCATGCTCCCGGATACTACACAGACGCGGAAGGATTCGATTTTTCCGCGCACGATTTCAGATAGGAGAAACGATGGGAACATATTATCATGTGTATGCCGAGGTCAAAATCGGCGATAAATGGTGCAACCTCAATCCGATCATAAAAAAGGAAGACGGATCTTACGGAATAACCACAATAACTTGGGGACAGTCCCGGTTTTACGAAACCTGGCTCCATCTCGAAGAACACAGAATCCAAGGCGGTTTGCCGGAAGACTGTTCGGAAGAACTCAGAAGTGTTTTCCACGAGGATCTTGACGCTACTGCAGATTTCCTGTGGAAAGAACAGACCTACAGGGACTACTATAATTCCACCATGTTTGTCTGCGATTTTACGGATGCCATCCTCAACCACACGAAAAAGGAACGCCCGCATAAGTACCGGGGATATGTGTCGAAATACGCCATTGCTTCATTTGAATGCGGAGAAGAAGACAGTATCAACTATTGGCTGACCGAACAGGATTATGAAAAACTCGGCAAGGACGCGCAAAAGGAATATGCCTACTACGAGTGGGATAATTGGGACGATGTATACCAGTTTCTGTACGCAATCAGAGAGCGTGTCTACAATCTCCTCGACTGGTTCGATTACGATTACAACGACTGCCGGGCATCCAATGTCCGTCTCATCTGTTGGATGGCGTGATATGAAAAAACTAACGGCAAATCTATACACTGCGGAGAAGATCGGAATCAGTTACAACGGGGGGCAGAAAGCCAACGAAAACGGGTATCTGTATTCTTCGGGCAAGTACCCGACGCGGATAACGGAAAAAGAGCTACCCGATTGGTTTGTGGCGGGTACAATGTACAACACCTACGGATACATATCTGCCAAGGGAGTGCAGCATCTCGTCTACAAGCCGACATATTCCAATCATCTCTACAAAGACGATTTCCTGTTCATTTCCTATGAAAAGCCGATCATTCCGACCGAGGACGAAAGATGGTACGATGGATACGACGAAACGGTTTCCGGATTTTTGATCCCGACCTTTCTCAATGCCGTCAGACGTCATTCGGCTATCGACACCGGCGCGATTGATAAAGCGGTAAAAGCAAAAGAAGACTGGTATCGGAAAACATATCCGGCCAACTACCGAAAGCACATTTTCTGACAAGGAGGTTCCTATGGAACAGTATTATGCCGTATATCTTGACGATTACTCAACGCCCGGCTTCTGTTCGGTCATCAAGGAATACTTTGGAACGGTGCGGGATATCCGCAACTTTATCAAAGCCCTCGACAAAAACGGCAGCTTTGAAGCAACCTGCAAAGCCTTCGGAAGATTTGAAAAAGGTGTCCCGGGTGCAAAGCATACCGTGGCTTATGTACAGCACCGCCTCCTCGAACCGGTTGAGGTTCTTGTCAAAGATACGGTCAGTATCGGAGAAAAGGAATGGACATTCTCGAACACATACGGGTTTCCGTATGAGATGCGCTTTGATTCGGCGTTCTTCACCCGCGTGATAATCAGGCTCAAAAGCCATTACTACCAATGCATCAAAGGCTCGGTTACGAACCTTGCTTACAGGGACGGGACGCATGAATTCAGTACTTGGACTGCCTTGGAGAATTCCTTCTGGGGACATCCCGAATCGCTGTACTCCAGACGGGCCGGAACCGATATTATAACGAAAAATCGGTTATATGTGATAGAACACCGATACGATACACGCGAAAGCGCGCTGTCGGATTTCAAAGAAAGAACAGAACTGTGCCTCGACGGGATCTGCGAAGATGTCTTCGGGGACGGATGAAAGGAGCAAACATGACCTATGTGATGTCTGACATTCACGGCAACAAAATTCGGTTCGAGTCGATTCTGAAACAGATCGATCTCAAGCCGTCAGACAGGCTGTACATCCTCGGGGATGTGGTAGACCGATTCCCGGACGGGATCGAACTTCTGCAGCGTATCCGCAAAATGAAAAACGCGGTCCTCCTGCTCGGGAACCACGAGTATATGATGATCAATTCATATGCGGAACAATGCGGTTACAAGCGCAAGCCGTTCGAAACCGAAAGAGCGCGGATGCTTTGGGCGCGGAACCATTGCGGTGATACTGCCCGCGCGTTCAAAGTGATGTCCGCCGAGGATCAGAAAGATCTCATCGAATACCTCATGAGTCGGAAGCGGTATCTTTACATTACCGTCAACGGGCAGAAATATCTCCTGGTTCACGGTGCCTCACCCAAGGGGTATGAGAAGGATGCATTCCGCACGATCACGGAATATGTGGTCTGGAACCGTGTTACCGAAGAAACCGTTCAGGATGACGGAAGCATCATGATCTTCGGTCATACCCCCACCGTGATCTATCATCAGGGAGAGGACATGACCGTCTGGTACGGTAAAAACATGATCGGCATAGACTGCGGAAGCGGTTACTATGACGGCGAAGTCGGAACCGGTTGCCACCTTGCGTGTCTGCGACTCGACGATATGAAAGAGTTCTATTCGGAATAAAAAAAGCGGCTTTCACAGAAAAATCTATGAAAACCGCAATATGTTTATGAAATAAATCCTCTGACAAAGAAAGGAGTGAATCCGTATGGGAAAAGTGCTTTTTACAAGCGACCTTCATTTCGGACACGAAAACGTGATCCGTTTCGATGGGCGTCCGTTTTCAACCGTGGAAGAAATGGACAACGAATTGATCAGGCGGTGGAACGAAAAAGTCGCGCCCGGCGATCTGGTATACGTCCTTGGCGACTTTATCTGGAAAAGCCGGAACGATGATGCAGCGGAACTGATACGCTCGCTTCACGGGCAGATCATTCTGATCAAAGGCAATCACGACCGCTTTCTCCACAACGCCAAAGCCAAGGATGCCTTGGCGGGGATAAAGGACTACGATGACATCTGTGTGACGTTGGAAGACGGAACACAAAAACGATGCATCCTCAGTCATTATTTTATTCCCATGTACAACGGTCACCGATACGGCGCTATCCACCTTCACGGTCATTCCCACAATACCGAAGAAGCACAACTGGAATTGGATATTGCTGCGGAAATGGAAGCCAAAGGGTTATCCAATGAGATATTCAACGTCGGCTGTATGTACTGGAACTACGAACCGGTGACGCTGGACGAAATTCTCAAAATAAAAGAAACGAGTGAGGTGCAAAATGATAGCAAGTTACAAGCCGTTGTTCAAGCTGATGATTGACCGAGAGATCAAATTCAAAGAACTCGCAAAAGCGGCAAATATCAGTGTTGCAACCGTCAGCAAAATGAAAAAAGACGGAGCAAGGGTCTATTCAGATGTCCTCGACAAGATCTGTCGCGCGCTGGATTGTCCCATCGGTGCCGTCGTTACCCTTATCCCCGGACCTCAAGAAATGAATATCAACCAATAAAAGCACCTTCGGGTGCTTTTCCATTTGAAAGGAGAAATATGAAACAGTTTAAAACAGCAGAAAGCGTATGCATGGGACACCCCGACAAACTGTGCGATTATATCGCTGACAGCATCCTCGACCGGTGCCTGAAACTCGACAGAAACGCGCGTGTTGCGTGCGAAGTGATGGCGACCAAAGGCAATATCATTATTGCCGGTGAGATCCGTCTCATGCGCATCGTCAACAAGAACAGGATCATTCTCGAAACGGCAAAGGAAGCCGTCAAGAATGTCGGTTACAACCCCGAAGACTTCACGTTCCAAGTCCTGATTCACGGTCAGAGCGAAGACATCGCACACGGCGTGGATCACTCTTTGGAAACCCGCGACGGTGATGCGGAAATGCTCGGCGCGGGCGATCAGGGAACGGTATACGGATACGCGACCGATGAAACCGAGGAATTCCTGCCTCTGCCGTTGGTCCTCGCGCACCGGCTTTGCCGATTCACGGATGAAGCAAGACAAAAGAATGTCATCCCCGCGCTTCGCCCCGATGGGAAAGCACAGGTGACAATCGAATACGAGAAGGACAAGCCCGTCCGTGTTGAAGCGATTGTCCTTTCCGTTCAGCACGCAGAGGATGCCGATCTGACGGAGTTGCGCGAACTCCTCAACACGCATGTGATCAAGCGCGCGTTTGAGATCTTTCCTCTCGATGAGCAGACCAAAGTCTACATCAATCCGAGCGGACGCTTCGTTGAGGGCGGTCCCGCAGCCGATACGGGTTTGACCGGAAGAAAGATCATGGTCGATACCTACGGCGGTCTTGCTTCTCACGGTGGCGGTGCCTTCTCGGGGAAAGATGCCACGAAGGTGGATCGAAGCGGCGCATATATGGCGCGTTACATTGCGAAGACCATCGTCAGAACCGGTCTCGCCAAACGTTGCGAGATTGCGATCTCGTATGCCATCGGGAAAGCAAAGCCCGTGGCTGTCGCCGTCAACACGTTCGGGACTTCCGAAATGAGCGACGAAGCCCTCGCCGAGATTGTGAACCGCGTCTACAACATGAGTCCCGGCTCGATTATTGAGCGCCTCGGTCTCTTCAGACCGATTTTTGCCACCACAGCTCAATACGGACACTTTCATCCCGACTTTCCGTGGGAACTCGAGGACTTGTCCGCGCAACTGTTTCAGGCGGTCGCAGACGGGAGTAGACAGAAGCCCCGTGAATTCGACACAAGCGCGTTCTTCGAGTCCGCAATGAGAAAAAAGTGAGCAACCATCGAACTTTTTTCCGAAAACCTATTGACAAATCCAAATTCTGTGCTATACTACAATGATTTAGCGGTGCACAGCTAAATGGTCGGGTTGGGGAAAAAAGGAGAAGAATATGTACACCTTAGTCGATGAAGCTGAAGCCAAACGTTATCGCTCAGCTTGCGCCAACATCCTGACTCAAACCAGGGACACGCTGAACCGGAAATATGAGATCAACACCCAATTCACCCTTGTGGGAAGTGGCGCGCGGAATCTTATCACGCGCAACGGGAATGGTCCATACGATCTGGATTACAACCTGCAGATCATCAGCATGCCCCAAAAGTATTGGGATGATTTGAACAACTTGAAAGAAACCGTCAGACGGGAGCTGAATCAGGCAGTCGGGGGAACATACTTCTCAGATGGACACGATTCCACTTCGGTACTGACGTCGAACCTGCATTTCAACGATTCGCCCAATCTCGAATTCAGTTTTGATATCGCGATTCTGGGCAAGAACTCTAACGGAGATTGGTGCCGTTTGATCCACAACAAAAATCAGTGGTCATTCGGTCTCAACGGGCAGTTCACATGGTGTGAGGTGCCAAGCTCCAAGAACGTCTATGAAAAAGCGCGTGAGATTAAAGCGCGCGGGGAGTGGCTCCAAGTGCGGGAAAAATACGTGGATTTGAAGAACATGTATTTGGAACGCGGGGACACAAATCATCCGTCATTTGTCTGCTATGTCGAAGCCGTGAATGAAGTCCATCAAAGACTTTTCAGAAACGGAGGAAAACGGAGATGAGCAAACAAGGCGGTCATGGAGTGTCCGGAAATACGCACACTCAGTCGCAGTTGAATTCGTATGCCAATCAGCATAATCCGAACAACAGCGCGTACCAATCCAACCATGACAATCACGCAAACCAGTGCAATCCGAACAACAACGAATACTGGCACAGCCGTGATAATGGAAACAACAAGAGCGGCAAATAAGTCGTTCAATGAGTGAAAGAAAACGGGCATCTTTTTTGGTCGCGAGATTTTCACGCTCAAAATCAAAAAAGTATGCCCCAAAAAGAAAAAACTGGGCTGAAAAAGCCCGAAAAGACCTGAAAATGCCTGTATTTGCTTAACAAATCGCCCGGCATCTTTTTTGGTCGCTCTTGCCAAAAACAACAAGGGGCATCCCGTCGGGGCGCCCCTTGTTGTTTTTGATTTTGATTGTGCGAAGTGAACCGAGCGGCCTCCGGAGGAGGTCGTGGGCTTGGAGCGCGACCGCCGCCGGGGGCGGAGAAAGGGAGCGCGACAAGGGAGAAAATAAGGAGCGTCGGGCGCAGAGAAACTCCGCGCCCGGCCCGACTATATTTTCGAGCGGGCCATGAAAAATCCCACCCCCGCAACCAAAAAAGATTCCATAGTCGATACAATTTCGGCTATGGAATTTTGCTTTATACGCCAAAATCGGCTCATTTTTGACCTTTAACCGCTCATTTCGGCGATTTTGAGGGCGCTTTTTCGTATGAATACATATGTATTCATGTATAAACAGATAAATCCGCCATCCTCTTCTCCGACAAGACAGAAGTGGCGGATTTTGTATCGTTCAAGGGTTCAATCGTTCAAGGAATGATTTTGTTCGACAAATTGGAATTTACTTAACTGCTTTTATGGTATAAGTCGCACCCCAATTTTTCAGCACCTCTACGGAAGAAAAACCTGCTTCAAGAAGTGCTTCTGTTTCGTGTTTTACAGTAAGGGGAGTGTCGTAATGGTAAAACTCATCATCTGAAATTCCTTGCTCTGCTTTCAATTCACTCAAGTTTTGTCGGTGCATCTGTTCTTCTTCATCAGTCAAAGAGAAGTAGTCCGTCAGTACAAAATATCCACCGTCTTTTAATGCTCTACGCAGTTTGGTATATAAAGGGACTTTTTCGGTCTTTGTGAAATGGTGCAAACTCTCCACCGATACCGCACTATCAAACAAGGACATACCAAAAGGCACATCAAAATAGGAACCGCAAATCAAAGTAATGTCTTTGTCGGCAAATTTATTTTTCAGAGTCGATAACATTCCTTGTGACAAATCAATACCTGTTATCCTTGCAGATGGATTTAGCAGATAGTATTTTTCCAACTCCAATCCTGTGCCACATCCCAAATCAAGTATATGGCAGTTTTCGATAGTCGGCAACTGCTTCGCCGTAAAGGGATAGAACTCGTCTGCCGCTTCAATATTGGTCATCATATGTTCATCGTATCCATCTAATCTATTTTCAAAAAAATCAGCCATCTTTTCAAGCATATCTAATCTCCGTCAAATTCTTATTTATCGTTCAGTTTATTATATCATATTTCTATGAACTTTTCAACCGATTGATAAGTAAAGGTGATTGACCTATTCACATTTTTATGATATAATATCTTTACAAGCCTCGGCATGAATATTTTTATTGGAGTGTGCTGTTTGAAAAACACCAACCTTTTGGAGATTGTATTGTAAACGAGAGGTTTGCAAATGCATTCTCGGCAATCCTCTCGTATTTTGAACGTCAACAATTTATGAAAGGATTTAACAATGAACAATTTGACGATACGTTTAGAAACAGAAAAAGACTACAGAGCAGTTGAAGAACTTACACGCGAGGCGTTTTGGAACGTCTATAAACCGGGCGCAGATGAACATTATTTCGTTCATACGATGCGCTCTCATCCCGACTTCATCTCCGAGCTTGCGTTCGTGCTTGAACTTGACGGTAAGATCGTCGGCAACATTATGTACACAAAGGCTTGGCTTGAGGACGAGAACGGTGAGCGCAAGGAAATTCTTTCCTTCGGACCGCTTTGCGTTGCTCCCGAATATCAGAGGCAGAAACTCGGCAAGGTTTTGATCGAGCATTCCTTTGAGGTAGCGTGCAAGATGGGCTATGACGTTAATATCAACTTCGGCAATCCGGGTAACTACGTCAGCCGTGGATTTGTGAGCTGCAAAAAGAAGAACGTCAGCTTCGTGGTTGACGGCAACTTCCCAACGGCGCTTCTCGTTTGCGAGCTTGTACCGAATGCGCTCGACGGCAGAAAGTGGATGTACATTCCATCTACCGCCGCCGACTGCTGTGAGGATACTACCGCTGTTGAAGCGTTCGACGCGACATTCCCACCGAAAGAAAAGAAGTGGATGCCAAGCCAAGAGGAATTCTATATCTATAGTCATTCTTCGGTAGTCAGATAAACGTAAAAACGCCGCTGAGGTTTCGTGAGATTCCTCGGCGGTTGTTTTTCTTTGCTTGTTGCGACGCAAATTTTGAGGGATGGCGGTTTGTTTTCCGTCATCCCTTTACTCATTAACTGCTCGTCAAATTCTTATTTATTGTTCAGTTTATTATAACATAAAAGAGCATATTTGGCAACACTTTTTATTGTTTGGAAACTGTATTTAAAGAATACCTATAAATTGAACGATACCCCATAAATTGAACGATTTATATTTACGGCTAAAAGCAAAAAAGGCTTGCAAGGACTAAACACTCTCTGCAAGCCTGTATTTTTGTTATACAGAGAATTTGATAAAAATATTATAAAAACTATTGACATTCAGTCCTTAATGAGATATAATA
>ERZ780149.497-NODE-497-length-50248-cov-5.165581_pt1 | contig 50248 bp, 40 predicted proteins | sample MGYA00511367_ERZ780149 | MGnify/ENA primary metagenome ERZ780149 (study PRJEB29588, sample SAMEA2153852) | human gut metagenome | biome: human gut; feature: human-associated habitat; material: faeces | place: Denmark | collected 2008/2010 ... | reverse complement strand
CAGCCCCGTTTTGTATTTTAATATTGGTTCTGCACATCCAGTGCTTCAATCAGCTTCACATCGGAATGTTTTTCCTTGAAATACTGGAGCGTAAACTGATTCGCAAAGAGAATCAGCGGACGCTTGAAGTGATCGAATACCAGCATCTGCCTGGAATCCAAGATGTCTTTGATGGATTCGATGTCGTCGGTGTCTACCCATCTTGCAACGCTGAAATCGAGGCGGTCCATGCGGACAGCAGCATTATACTCGTTCTTAAGGCGGTACTCGAAGACTTCAAATTGAAGCTGGCCGACCGCGCCGATTACGACTTCGTTGTATTGGTTGCGGTAAACTTGGATCGCACCTTCTTGTGCGAGCTGATCTACGCCTTTTTGGAACTGCTTAGCCTTCATCGTATCTTTCGGTGTCACGAGACAGAAGAGTTCCGGAGGGAAGGTCGGAAGCGGCTCGAAGAAGAGCGGCTCTTTGGTTGTCGTCAGCGTGTCACCAATCTGATAGTTTCCTGTGTCGTAGATTCCTATGATATCTCCTGCAATTGCGGTTTCAACGTTTTCACGCTCGTTTGCCATGAGCATTGTGGACTGCGAGAGCTTCATTTCCTTGCCGGTTCTCGACAGGCGTACACTCATGCCGCGCTCGAAAGTTCCGGAGCAGATTCTGAAGAATGCCAGCCTGTCTCTGTGAGCGGGGTTCATGTTTGCCTGAATTTTGAAAATAAATCCGCTGAAAAATTCATCCGTCGGGAGCACTTCTCCGGTCGTAGTCTTGCGAGGGCCCGGAGCAGGGGACATATCGAGGAAATGATTGAGGAACGGAATCGTTCCGAAGTCGGCAAGCGCCGAGCCAAAGAAAACAGGTGAGAGCTTTCCTTTTGCAATCAAATCCATGTTAAAATCATTTCCTGCGCCCTGAATCAGTTCAATTTCATCGCGGAGTGCGGAAAGGTTATAGCCCGCAATCTCGGATTCCAGTTCGGGACCGAAAACGCCGTCTTCACCGAGTGTAATCGTTTTGCCTGCCTTGTACAGATGCACTTCGTTTTTTAGAATATCGTAAATTCCCTCAAAATTCAGTCCGTTGCCAATCGGCCATGTTACGGGCACGGAAGGGAGTCCTAAAACGTCCTCCAACTCCTGCACGAGGTCGAATGGATCTTTGGTTTCGCGGTCGATTTTGTTGATAAAAGTAAAAATCGGAATGCCGCGCATGGAGCAGACCTTAAACAGTTTCTTGGTCTGCGCTTCGATACCTTTCGCGCCGTCGATGACCATCACCGCACTGTCAACGGAGGTCAGAATACGATAAGTATCTTCGCCGAAGTCATTGTGTCCGGGCGTATCCATGATGGAAATCACTTTGCCTGCGTATTCAAACTGCATAACAGAGGAAGTTACGGAAATGCCTCTCTGTTTTTCAATTTCCATCCAGTCGGAGGTTGCGAACTTGCTGTTTCGCCGCGCCTTGACCGTACCGGCCTCGCGAATCGCTCCGCCGTGCAGCAGAAGCTTTTCGGTCAGTGTTGTTTTACCTGCATCGGGATGCGAAATAATCCCGAAAATTCGTCTTGATTCTATTTCTTCCAATCTTGTAGTCATATAGTTTCCTTTCTTACGAAAATGTGAGTTTTTATCATCACCAAAACTTCACAAGGAATATCATACCATAAATCTTGAATTTGTAAACATACTATTATATAATATATCTTTGTGGTATCAAGATAAGAAGAAAAAATATAAGAGGTAGGAATGGAAGAGAAAGCACATGTAAACAAAATGGGTGTCATGCCCGTAAAGAAATTATTGATTGAAATGGCATGGCCCGCTGTATTATCGATGACGATCAATGCATTGTATAATATCGTGGACAGCATTTTTGTTGCGAAAATAAGTGAGGATGCGTTAACTGCGGTGTCAATCGTGAATCCGATTCAGATGCTTATCATTGCGCTTTCTGTCGGAAGCGGTGTCGGAATCAACTCCCTGATTGCCAGAAAATTAGGGGCAAAAAAGCAGGAGGAGGCTGATCAGGCGGCAAGCACGGGGCTTCGAATCGGTCTTTTGAATTATGTTGTTTTCTTGATTATCGGAGTGTGCTTTACGGGGATTTTTGTATCCGGATATGCTGAAAAAGGCACATACATATATGAAGAAGCAGTCAAGTACATGGCAATCGTATGCATCGGCTCATTTTTCCTGAACATGCAGGTTGTTCTTGAAAAGATCCTGCAGGCAACGGGCAATATGATTGGACCGATGGTCTGCAGTCTGACAGGGGCGGTTGTCAACATCATCTTAGACCCGATTCTGATTTTCGGACTGCTCGGAGCACCGAAACTTGGCGTGGCGGGGGCAGCGATTGCAACGGTAATCGGTCAGGTCTGCGGCATGATGATGGGAGCGTTTATCACTTTCAAAGGTGACCATTTGGTGAAGCTTACAGTAAAGGGTTTCAAGATTGACTGGAAAATCGCAGCGGATATTTATAAAGTAGGACTTCCGTCCATCGTAATGCAGTCGATTGCATCGGTTATGATTATTTTCTATAATAAGATTCTGGTTGACTTTTCGACAACAGCGGTTGCGGTTTTGGGTGTATACTTCAAGATTCAGTCGTTTGTGTTCATGCCGGTGTTTGGTTTGAATCAGGGGGCAATGCCGATTATGGGATACAATTACGGCGCAAAGGACAAATCAAGACTTATGCAGGCATACAAGGAAGCTCTGAAAATTGCAGTCATCGTCATGGCACTCGGCGTGGTGCTTTTCCAGCTTTTCCCGAAGGAACTTCTGCTTATGTTCGAGGCTTCGGATGAAATGCTTCGCATCGGAGTTCCGGCCCTGAGAATTATCAGTATTTGTTTCCTGCCGGCGGCGTTCGGCATCATAACAGGAACACTCTTTCAGGGGACGGGACACGGCATGTACAGCTTGTGCGGTTCCGTAATCAGACAGCTTGCGGGAATTCTTCCGCTGGCGTATATCTTAATCCGAATCGGCGGCGTTACGCTTTCCTGGGCATCATTCCCACTTGCGGAAATCCTAGGAGTAACTTACAGCGCAATCATGCTGAGACACCTTTATAAGAAAGAAATCGAAAATATGTAAGCAAAAAACAGTCATCTCAGAATGACTGTTTTCGATTTTTTGTTATGTACTTCATAATTTTGGAAGCTATGCTTCATCGCGGGCTCTTGAGTCTTCCTCCACCAAATCATAAATGTGAGGGTCGCGGAGCAAATGTTTCCACACAGTATATGTCGCCTTCACAAAATCGTCGTTTAGAGGAATTTCATCCTCAATCAAAGGGCAGGAATACGGAAGCTCTTCGTCATTATAAACAAGTTCCAAAACTCCCTCCGGGGAAAGGTACGGGGAGAGGGGGTAGGTACGGCATTGAAACGGCCGCATTTCACGCGGACAATGCGGGGGTGTTTTGCATTTTACGAAATAAACTTTGCCGATCCACGAATCGGGGAAATCGTAGTCTTCGGCATCTTCAACCGTCCATTCGAGCCAGTCGGATTTGCGGCTGTGGATTGCATCCTCACCCGGATACAGATAGATTCCAAGGTCTTCCGCTGATTCATCGCCACATGTGCAGCAAGCGGCACCGCATAGCTTGCCGCAGTCTCCGTCAATCGGAGATACATGGTCGAGCAGCCTGTAAATTGCACGCCATGTTCGTTTTTTAATCATACTTTTCATGTGTAACAGTATACTAAAATATCGCGCAAAATGCAAATGAAAGCGACAATAAATTTAACAGTCTTTTAACGGGGTTTGGTGTTAAAATTACAAAGTAAAAAAATGTCGAATTGTCGTTTTACAAGAAAAATTTAACTATATATTAAAGAGGGAAAATATGAGACTTGGAATTGATGTTGGATCAACAACCGTAAAATTGGTTCTTATCGATGATAACGGGAAGATTCTTTATCAGAGATACGAACGTCATATGTCAAGCGTTTTCAGCAAGGTCAGCGAACTGCTCGAGCAAATGCGGGCAGAAGTAGGTGACGTTGCGGTAAAGGCTGTAATAACCGGCTCCGGCGGGCTATCCCTTGCGGACAAAATCGGTGCGAGGTTTGAGCAGGAAGTTGTTACTTGTTCCCTTGCGGTCGAGAAACTTATTCCGCAGACAGATGTGGTTATCGAGCTTGGCGGTGAAGATGCGAAAATTACATATTTCGGAAGTACAATTGAACAAAGAATGAACGGTACTTGTGCGGGCGGTACCGGTGCATTTATCGACCAGATGGCAATTCTTCTGAACACAGACGGCGACGGACTCAACGAGGCAGCAAAAGATTACAGCATTATCTACCCGATTGCGGCGCGCTGCGGCGTTTTTGCAAAAACCGACATTCAGCCGCTGATTAACGAGGGTGCTCCGATTGAAAATCTTGCGACTTCAATTTTTCAGGCTGTCGTAAATCAGACGATAAGCGGACTTGCCTGCGGACACAAAATCAAAGGAAATGTAGCATTCCTCGGAGGACCGCTCACTTATCTTTCAGAACTTCGAAAAAGATTTATCGAAACGCTCGAACTCAAACCGGAAGAAGTGATTTTTCCTGAGAATTCAAAGTATTTCGTTGCCATCGGTGCAGCCTATATGGCCGACGGCGAACAGGAAGTAAAACTCAGCGAGCTTCTCGACAGGGTGAACAGTGTGGATCCGCTTGCGGATTCCGCAACCAAGCATGTTGAGCCGCTGTTCAAAGACGAAGCAGAATACGGGGCATTCAAAGAAAGACATGCGAAAGCCCAAATCAAAAGAAAAGAATTAAGAAGCTGCAAGGGGCCTTTGTTCCTCGGAATCGATGCCGGATCGACTACAACCAAGGCCGCGTTGATCGATCAGGACAAGAACCTTGTATATTCTTTCTACAGAAACAACGAAGGTAATCCGTTGGAAGCTACGAAGCTGATGCTTAACGAACTTTACTGTATGCTTCCTGCGGATACTTACATTGCAAATGCGACCGTTACCGGATATGGAGAGGGTCTTATTAAGGCTGCATTCAGTGCCGACTACGGAATCATCGAGACGATGGCGCATTACAAGGCGGCAGAGGAATTCCTTCCGGGCGTCGACTTTATTCTCGATATCGGCGGACAGGACATGAAGTGCATGAAAATCAAGGATCATGCGATTTACAGCATCATGCTCAATGAAGCATGCTCATCCGGGTGCGGCTCGTTCATAGAAACCTATGCGAAATCGGTTGACATGCCGGTAGAAGAATTTGCACAGATCGGACTTATGTCACAGAACCCTGTGGATTTAGGCACTCGCTGCACGGTATTTATGAATTCCATGGTAAAGCAGGCGCAGAAAGAAGGCGCATCCATCGGCGACATCGCCGCAGGCCTTTCTTACTCGGTTATAAAGAATGCTTTGTACAAAGTAATCAAACTCAGAAATCCTGACGAAGCAGGGGAGAAAATCGTTGTACAGGGCGGAACATTCCTTAACGAATCGGTTCTCAGGGCAATCGAAAAAGTGCTCGGAAAGGATGTTGTCAGACCGGACATTGCAGGTATCATGGGTGCATACGGATGTGCTTTAAACTCGATGAACAACTGGAAGTACGGTCACAAATCTTCGCTCCTTGATTTCGATGCGGTGAAAGCTTTCACTGCCGGAAGCAGCAATGCAAGATGCAACGGATGTGAAAACCGTTGCATGCTTACAATTACCAAATTCAATGATAACGAAAGATACATAACCGGAAACCGCTGCGAAAAAGGAAGCGGAAAAGTCGGCACCGCAAGCGAGCTTCCGGACTTATACGAATATAAGCTCAAGAGACTTTTCGGATATGAACCGCTGGAAGCATCCGAAGCACCGCGCGGAAGCGTAGCAATCCCTCGTGTTTTGAATATGTACGAGGATTATCCGTTTTGGTTTACCTTCTTTACGGAACTCGGTTTCAGAGTGGTCCTTTCTCCGATGTCCTCGAAAGAACTGTACGAGAAGGGTATCGAAAGCATTTCCTCAGACACTGCATGTTATCCGGCAAAACTTGTGCACGGACACATTCAGACCCTGGTTGAAATGGGTGAAAAATGGATTTTCTATCCTTGCGTGAATTACGAGCAGGTGGAAGACGAAAGTGCACAAAACCATTATAACTGCCCGATTGTTGCTACCTATCCGGAAGTTATCGCAAACAATATGAACGATGTTTTCGAGGAAAACGGCGTGAAATTCTCGCACCCGTTCGTGCCGTACGACAATGACGAGCGTTTGATAAAGAGAATGTATGAAATTTTGCAGGCGAAGGGTATCGGCAAGGCAGAGATTGCAAGTGCCGTACATGCGGCGAGAAAAGAGCAGCACGCGTTCAAATTCGATGTTGAAAACGAGGGAAGGAAGGCTCTTGCTTACGCGAAAGAACACAAGAAGAAGGCTATCATACTTGCGGGAAGACCGTATCACCTGGATACGGAAATCAATCACGGAATCAACAAGATGATAACTTCATTTGACATGGTTGTGCTTTCTGAAGATTCGGTATGCGGCATGGGCAATCTTCCGCGGCCGATAAGGGTTTTGGACCAGTGGGTATACCATTCAAGACTGTACAAAGCGGCGGATTTCGCAGGACGAACAGACGGGGTGGAACTTGTCCAGCTCAATTCCTTCGGATGCGGCGTGGATGCGGTGACGACCGACGAGGTGGAGGAAATCCTCGAACATTCCAATAAATTGTATACGGTTCTCAAGATTGACGAAGGAAATAATCTCGGAGCCATCCGAATCCGGATTCGTTCCCTCAAAGCGGCAATGGAAGAAAGGGATAAGAACGGAATTAAGTCGAAACATTCGGAAAAACCGTTTGAGAGAAGGCTTTTTACGGAAGAAATGAGGAAAAACTACACGCTTCTCATTCCGCAGATGTCTCCGATTCATTTCCAATATCTTGAGGTTGCACTCAGGGAAAGCGGATACAATGCAGTTCTGATTCCCACGGTCGATAAACACGCAATCGACGAGGGTCTCAAATATGTGAACAATGACGCTTGCTATCCTACGCTTGTCACACTCGGAAAGATGATAAGCGCGCTCAAGTCCGGCGATTACGACCTTGACCGAACTGCTTTGATTATGTCTCAGACCGGAGGCGGATGCAGAGCCAGCAACTATATCGCGCTCCTCAGAAAAGCTTTAAAAGACCTGAATATGGAGCAGGTTCCTGTTGTATCCTTTAATATGGTGGGGCTGGAAGCAAATCCGGGATTCAAAATTGATGTAAGCATGGGTAAGCGGCTGGTAATGGCGGCGGTTTATGGCGACCTGTTCCAAAGACTGCTGTATGCGACCAGACCTTACGAAGAAGTTCCGGGCTCTGCGGAAGCAATCATGAAAAAATACGAGGCGGCGATTTTCCAAAACTGCAAGGACGGAAAATTAAGCACATACAAGAAACTTATCCCGCAGATTGTTGCCGATTACGATGCACTCCCGCTCAAAGACATCAAAAAACCGAAAGTCGGGGTGGTTGGAGAGATTTTGGTAAAATATCATCCGGATGCAAACAACAATATCGTGGACATCATCGAAAAAGAGGGCGGAGAAGCCGTAGTTCTTGACTTGATCGACTTTTTCCTTTACGGAATGTACAGCAAGAAATTCAACTACGAAAAACTTTCCGGTTCGTATAAGCAATACAAAGTAAATCAGGCGGGAATCGCTCTGATTGAGTGGTTCCGAAAACCTATGCGTCAGGCTCTCCGAAAGAGTAAGCGTTTCACGCAGCCGGGATACATTGAAAAAACCGCGGAAGAAGCCTCCGTTATCGCATCAACCGGCAATCAGTGCGGCGAAGGCTGGCTCCTCACGGGCGAGATGATTGAACTGATTAAAAGCGGTGTTCCGAATATCGCATGTCTGCAGCCGTTTGCATGTCTGCCAAACCATGTGACGGGAAAAGGGATGATGAAAGCAATCAGAGAACGCTTCCCGAAGGCAAACATCGTGGCAATCGACTATGATCCGGGTGCAAGCAACGTGAATCAGCTGAACAGAATCAAGCTTATGATGGCGACCGCGCATAAGAATCTCGAAGCCTGAAAACAAACCTCTTGAAACTATGCCATATAGGTGGTATAATGACTTAGTTAAAAAAATCAAAGAGGTTAGGAGGTGTCTCCATGGGAAGACACGGTACAATCGCAGGCAGAAAGGCCGCACAGGACTCAAAAAGAGCCGCAATGTTTACAAAATACGCAAGAGCAATCACAGTAGCAGCTAAGGCCGGTGGAGATCCTGAGTACAATGCAACATTAAGACTGGCAATCGAAAAAGCGAAAGCAATTTCAATGCCTAATGATAACATCACAAGAGCAATCAAGAAGGGAACCGGAGAACTTGCCGGTGAAACATATGAAGAACTGAGCTTTGAGGGCTACGGAGTAGGCGGAGTTGCAGTTATCGTAGAAGCTCTTACAGACAACACAAACAGAACGACTTCTTCCGTAAGATCGACATTTGATAAATACGGCGGAAACCTCGGAACTCCGGGATGCGTGTCCTACATGTTCTCAAGAAAGGGCATTATCTTAATCGAAAAGACAGATGCCATTGATGAGGATGCTTTAATGGAAGCCGCTCTCGAGGCAGGTGCTGACGACATGATCGTTCACGATGACAGCTTTGAAATCATTACAGATCCTTCGGCATACACGGATGTACATCATGCAATTTCCGAAGCGGGATATGAAATCGTGGAATCCGATGTTGAATATGTTCCTTCCATGGAAGCAGCACCGAAAGATGAACATGATATCAAGAAGCTTGCAAAGATGATTGAACTTCTTGAGGACAATGACGATGTTCAGAAGGTATACACAAATTGTTCCATAGACCTTGAAGTGGAATAATTACATAGAATAAGGTCAAAATAAAACCAATCCTAGGTTATGCGTTAAGGAAACATAATTGAACCTACAATTTTTGAACGGGAATCCGGGTTTCGCGTGCGTTATGTCAGGCCTCCTTCGAGTGGAAGACAGAAGCAGGAGAACAGGGCACCCACCTATCGGAAGATAGGGCGTCAATTATATCCTTAACGGTAATTTGGGATTTTATTTTGCATGAAACGAAAAAATAAGATATAATAAACACATCAAAGGAGACAGCAATGAGACACTTAAAACCCGTTGAGATTTTAGATGAAATTGCAGCATCAGGCATAGCAAAGACAAGCGGATCGTTCCGAAAACTTTTGATTCTGGGCATCATGGCAGGTGCCTATATTGCTTTTGCCGGAGCCGGAGCCAACATGGCAGCTTTCGGACTTCTGGGCGATGCCGAGACATTCGGCCTCGGAAAGCTTGTTTCGGGTGCGGTTTTCACCGGGGGACTCATTATGGTTGTCCTTGCCGGGGCGGAGCTTTTTACTGGAAATACCCTGATAACCGTTTCTGTGATGCAGAAGAAGACGAGCATTTCGAAGATGCTCAGAAATTGGGTAATCGTTTACATAGCAAATTTTATAGGTTCGCTCATTGTGTCAGCACTTGTATTTTATTCGGGCGGCCTGAATGCCGGTAACGGGTATCTGGGCGCAATGACTTTGCAAATTGCAGCAAACAAAGTAAATATGCCGTTTGTGAATTGTATTTTGAGTGGGATTTTGTGTAACTGGCTGGTATGTCTTGCGGTATGGATTTCAACCGGGGCTTCGGGAACCTGCGGCAAAATCGCGGGAATTTTCTTCCCGATTCTTCTTTTTGTGGTTGCGGGATACGAACACAGCGTAGCAAATATGTACTTCATATCTGCAGGGATTTTTGCAAAGACAAATGAACTTTTTGTTGCACTTAACGGTGCGGCAGATCTTTCAAACCTCACTTGGCTTGGAATGTTTACAAACAACCTGCTGCCGGTTACAATCGGAAACATCATCGGGGGCGTTGTTTTTGTTGCAATGGGATATATGCTTGCTTTAAAGGAAAGGTAATGTCATAATGGAAAGAATTGTGATAATCGATGGCAACAGTTTAATAAATCGTGCGTTTTATGCGATGCAAAGGCCGATGATTACGAAGGAAGGCATCTATACGCAGGGAATATACGGTTTTATAAATATGCTCAACAAAATAGAGAGTGATTATGAACCTGAATATATCACCGTTGCATTTGACTTGAAAGCACCGACCTTCCGGCATCTCGAATACGATCAGTACAAGGCAGGGAGAAAACCCATGCCGCCGGAACTTGTCATGCAGATGCCGCTGCTGAAGGACGTTCTGCACGCAATGAACATAAAGACCCTTGAGCTTGAGGGCTTTGAGGCCGACGACATCATCGGCACCGTTGCACAAATCGCAGAGAAAGAAAATTTGGAGCCGCTGATTATTACAGGCGACCGGGATGCTTTGCAGCTTGCGACTGACAAAACGCAGATTCTCATAACCAAGAAAGGAATCAGCGACTTTGAACTTTATGATGACCAAAAAATGATGGAGCACTACGGGCTTACACCGACACAGTTTATTGATTTGAAAGGGCTGATGGGAGATTCGTCGGACAATATTCCGGGAATTCCGGGAGTGGGAGAAAAGACGGGAATCGCACTTCTCGAACAGTTCGGTTCGATAGAGAACATGCTTGCACATACGGATGAAATATCCAAAAAAGGATTGAGAAGCAAGGTGGAAGAAAATGCTCAGCTTGCGGTAATGAGCAAACGGCTTGCAACCATCAACCGATTTGTGCCGATTGACCTTGATATCAAGGACCTTGAGCGAAAAACACCGGATTACAACCGATTAATCGAAATTTATACAAAACTTGAGTTTAACAGTTTCTTGAAGCGTCTCAAAGTTGAGGATACGGCAGAGAATGTGAAAGCGGAACCTCCGCAAATCAAGCTGACTGTTATTGCGTCTGAGGGAGATCTTTCCAAACTGAACGCACTCAAAGGAAAAGACGAAGTATTCATAAAAGTTTTCAGCGATTACGCACATGTGAAGGAACCGCAGACACAAGGAATCTTTCTTATGTGCGAAGAGGAAGGTTTTTATGTCGATTGTCACAAAATCGATGTTTGTGCTGCAGCTGAACATTTGAACAAACTCACATTGAATCTCATGGGACATGACATCAAGGATGATCTCTATGCACTTATGTTCCGCGGATATTCGAACTTCAAAACGGTGTTTGACACCGCAATTGCAGAGTATGTTCTCGATGCCGCAAAAAACAAATATGATTTAAAGACTTTGGTACTTGAGATGCTTCATCTCCACCTGCCTGTATTTGAAGATTTTGTTTCTGCGGATACACAGCAGATGGATATGTTTACGGATTTTACGGCAAAATATGCAGATTACGGTGCGATGTGCGGCGACATTGTATTTAAAATTTCCGGGCTGCAGAAGAAAAGAATCGAAGAGGAAAAGCTCTCAAATGTGTTTTACGAAATAGAAATTCCGCTGATTGAAGTTTTGGCATCCATGGAAGTCGAAGGTGTCAGAGCCGAAAGAGAATTCCTGAACGAATTCGGAAAGGAACTCAAGGAAAAAATAGAGCTTCTTGAAATCAAAATTTATGATCTGGCAGGGCGGACTTTTAATATTCAGTCCCCGATACAGCTTGGGGAGGTTCTTTTTGAAGATCTCAAGCTTCCTGCGGGCAAGAAAACAAAGAGGGGATACAGCACAGGGGCTGACATTCTTGAAAAAATCAAGGATAAGCATCCGATCGTACCGGCTGTGCTCGAGTTCCGAAACCTTACGAAGCTGAATTCCACCTATGTTGAGGGAATGAAGCCGCTTATCGCAGCCGATGAAAGGATACGGGCGCATTTTCAGCAGACGGTAACGACGACGGGCAGAATCAGCTGCACGGAGCCGAATCTGCAGAATATACCGATCCGGCAGGAACTTGGCAGAAATCTGCGAAAAGCTTTTACGGCCTCGGAAGATCATATCTTGGTCGGAGCGGACTATTCACAAATTGAATTGCGCGTCCTGGCACACCTTTCGCAGGATGAAAGCCTTATTGAAGCTTTCAATAACGGAGAAGACATTCACAGAACCACGGCATCGCGTGTCCTGGGCGTTCCGCCGGAGGAAATCACTCCGCTTGACAGAAGCCGGGCAAAAGCCGTGAACTTCGGCGTAATATACGGAATGAGCGGGTTTGGTCTCAGCGAAGAACTGCATATAAGCCGCAAGGAAGCAGAGGACTACATTCATGCCTACTTTGCAAAGCATAGCAAAGTAAAGGAATATATGGATGAGCAGATAAAAATCTGCAAAGAAACCGGCTTTGCCACAACCATGATGGGCAGAAAAAGAGCAATTCACGAAATCAATGCTTCTTCTTACATGGTACGCCAGCTCGGAGAACGGCTGGCAATGAATACGCCGATACAAGGGAGTGCTGCGGATATCATCAAACTTGCCATGATAAATGTGTACAAGGAACTCAAGGCAGCGCATCCGGACTCCAAGCTGATTCTTCAGGTGCACGATGAGCTGATTATCGATGCGTCCTCTGCCGAAGAAAAGGCAATAAAAGAACTCCTGACAAGAAATATGGAAAATGCCGTGAAACTTTCGGTTAAACTTTCTGCGGAACTGAACACGGGAAATACATGGTATGAATTGAAATAGGGACGAAGGATGAAGATAATCGGACTTACGGGAGGAATCGGAAGCGGCAAATCTACGGCTTCCGACTATCTGAAAAAGAAAGACTGCTTAATCATAGACGCTGACAAAACAGCAAGACAGCTTACGGAAAAGGGAAGCCCGTATCTTGCTATGTTACGGGAGACCTTCGGAGATGACTTCTTCTTTGATGATGGGGAACTTAACAGGAAAAAACTAGGAAGATATATTTTTGCGCGTCCCGAAAAAAAAGCGGTTTTAGAAAGAATCGTAACGGATGCGGTTATCGAACGGACGCTTGATACAATTGAGCATCTGAAACAAAACGGTTTCAAAGGTATTGCCGTTTTGGACGCACCGCTTCTTTTTGAGTGCGGGATGCAGAAGTATATGGATGAGAGCTGGCTCGTAAAGGCAGAACCGGACATCGTAACCGAGCGAGTAAAAAAACGTGACGACATGACCGATGAGGAAATCAAAGGAAGAATTGCGGGACAGATGCCACTGAGCGAAAAGGAAACCATTGCGGATCGAATCATCGACAATTCAGGGAATTTGGACGATTTGTATCTGCAATTGGACAGAGAACTCGACAGATTAAAGAATGGGGAAGATGACAATGTCAAAAATCATTAACTTTATTAAAAAAAGATGGATATGGATACTGGCCGTGCTGTTGCTTTTTGCGGTGATTGTTTCCAGTATCGAGATATACAAGGAAGAAGTGCTCAATATAGACCCTGACATCAAATATAAGCAGAAGAGTACTTTGTATTTTGCTGCGGAGCGGTTTGACACGCTTAACCCGATTGTATCGCAAAGTGAAGATGTGTATTATATTTCAAAACTCCTTTACGACAGCCTGTTTGACTTTGACGATAATATGAATGCGACACCAGAACTTGTTGAAAAATACACAGTTGATACGGAAAAAGCATCAGTATACATTAAACTGAAAAAGGGCGTAAAATGGCATTCGGGAAAGGCTCTGAAGTCAGACGATGTAAGGTTCACGGTGAATGCTGTAAAGCAAGCAGGAAGCAAGTCGCCCTACTATGAAAAATGCTCAAGAATCATGTATGTCAATGTCAAGAATAACAGGGAATTTACGATTTTCTTCAACAATAATTACAATTGTTCGCTTGATATTTTGACGTTTCCGATTGTTCCTTCCGCAGGATACAGTACGCCGTATCAGTTTGTAACCGACACCGACGGTTTTAAACCGGTCGGCACGGGAATGTACATGTATTCTTCGTATGATTATCTGAAGAAATTAAAACTGAAACCAAACAAAGATTATTATGCGGATGAAGTTACAAATAAAATTCAAGTTAACATTCTGCCGGACGCTTCCTACAAATCTTCACTTACGGAGATCAATGAGGTAACATGTTATATCGACAAGTCTACCGACCGGTACTCAATTGTAAAGGACAAAAAGCTTAACATGTACGATATGATATCGGGGCAGGTTGAGTTTGTGGTGTTCAACACCAAGAAGCCTTATCTCGCATCGAAAGAGGTGAGAAAAGCTATCGCTTACGGAATTGATACGGAAAGGATAATAAGAAACTCATACGCATCCGATGCGGTTTTGACAGATTCACTCTATTATCCGAATTTCCTTGGGGTTTTGGATACGGGCGGCATGAATGAGTATGATTATGATAAGGCATCGCAAATGCTTACCAAAGCGGCAATAAAGGACTTCGACGGTGACGGATTCCTTGAGGATGTATACGGTAATCGAATTACGCTTACCATACTCGTAAAAAAATCCAACGCGCAGAGAGTGTCGGCATGCAAAAATATCGCAAAAAATATGGAAACTCTTGGTTTTAAAGTTGATGTTAAAGCCCTTCCTTCCAATCAGTATAAGCAAGCCATGGCTTCAAGGAATTTTGACTTGCTTGTTGCCGGATGCGATATGGAGGAGACCTATGATCTAAGAGAGTTCTTTAACGGCAAAAATGACTGGGGCTATTACAATGCAGAATTGCTTACAAAGTCAAGAGAACTTGAAAGGTTATATACGGAAGAAAAGCAGCAGCAGAAATACACGCAGATGAAAGATGCACTTCTGGATGAAATGCCGTATTACGCATTATGTTACAAGAAGATGGGTTTGGTTGGAATCTCAACTTTTACAGCGGATAAGCTTCCGACGTTCAACAATATATATAAAAATTGCAATACATGGAGCTGGAAAGAGCGGGAAAACTGATTTCCTCAAAAAATGTGAAGATATGATGAAAAAAATATTTGTAATACTGCGGTTTATGTGATATAATCGAACCGTTGCATATAATACGCAACCGATAATTCCGCCGGCGTGATGGAATTGGCAGACGTGCGGGACTCAAAATCCCGTGGTGGCAACACCGTATGGGTTCGACCCCCATCGCCGGCACCATTATACTTGCTCGAGAGGAGAGTTGTTTTATGAATTATAACACATTAATTAATCTGTTACCGATTGTTTTGTTATTTGTACTGATGTATTTCTTAATGATCAGACCACAGAAGAAGAAGGACAAGCAGATTAAAGATATGAGAAACAGCCTTACTGTAGGAGATGAAATCATAACGATAGGCGGTCTTTGCGGCAAAATTGTTAAGACTAAGGACGAAACCATTGTTGTTCAGGCAGGAGCAGACAAAGTTAAGTTCGAGATGATGAGATGGGCAGTTTCGACTGTTACAAAAGAATCCACAAAGCGTGGAATGCAGGACAACTTCGAGGATGATGACGAACCGAAGAAAGTTATGCCTAAGAAACTCAGAAAATCTTCCGACATTGAAGAAGCTGAGGCTAAAGAACCTGAAACTAAGGAAGCAAAGGTTTTCGACGAAGAATAATACATAAAACGCATTTTAATCGACCCCGAGAAATCGGGGTCTTTTGATTTTTTTGTTGAAAAATACACATTTGTGCTTGTATATTCCGACAAAAAGTAGTAAAATGTAATGTAAAATAAAATGCCCATATTAGTGGCATTAACAGATTTTTCTATAATGAGAGGTTTTAAAAAATGAGTGTAAAACTAAAGAAAATTTTAGCCGTACTGGTAATTGTAGTACTCGTGTTCGGCTGGTTTGTCACCCTGTTTGGCATAGGTGACCAATCAAAAGATGATGCCATTAAATCAGTTAAAGACGCATTAAAATACGGCCTTGACATTAACGGCGGTGTTTATGTTGTAATGGAAGCACAGACGGACAAGACGGGCGATCAACTCAAAGAGCTGATGGATCAGACGAGAGCCGTTATCGATAACCGTGTAAATCAGATGGGTGTTGCCGAAGCTTCGGTTACAATCGAAGGTACAAACCGTATCAGAGTCGAAATGCCGGGTGTTGAGAATGCAGATGAAGCAATTCAAGCAATCGGAAAAACCGCAAAACTCTATTTTGTTTTAGCCGACAATTCCATCGTGCTTGACGGTAGCAATGTTAAGGATGCACAGATTGCGACGGACGGTGGTCATTACAAAATCTTACTCGAATTTGACAGCGAAGGTGCCGCATTGTTTGAAGAAGGAACTCGAAAAGCTGTAAACGGCGAAGTTACATCAACCATTGACGGCATGTCAAACAATGAAATCGCAATCGTATTGGATAATGAAATCGTTGTACATCCTGAAGTAAGAGAAGTTATCAGTGGCGGAAACTGCGAAATGACAGGAAATTATTCAAAAGAAGAAGCGACCATGACAGCAGCACTTATAAGAGGCGGTGCACTTCCGGTTGAACTTGTGGAAGTACAATCATCCGTTCAGACAGCAACCATCGGTGCACATGCACTTGACAAGTCAATCGTTGCAGGGGCTATTGGTCTTGCTATCGTATTCCTGCTTATGATTATTTTCTACGGAATGCTTGGTTTCGTTGCAGACATCGCATTGCTTCTCTATGTAATCATGTTCCTGTGGTCTATGGTTGCGTTTGATGTGGTATTAACCCTTCCGGGAATTGCTGCATTGATTCTTTCCATCGGTATGGCAGTTGACGCCAATGTTATCATTTTTGCAAGAATCAAAGAGGAGATATGTGCCGGCAAATCAATTAGAGTTGCAGTTGATGCTGGTTTCAAAAATGCTTTAAGTACTGTCCTTGACGCACAGATCACAACGCTTATTGCGGCAGTTGTCCTCTACGAAGTAGGAACGACATCCGTTAAGGGATTTGCACTTACGTTGATGATTGGTATTATCATCAGCATTTTCACAGCAGTTGTTATAACACAGTTATTTATTTCGTTGCTTGCAAACAGTCCTAAATTTGCAAAGAACAAATACTTTGGGGTTAACGAAGACGGAACTCCGAAGCAGATGCTTAATAAGACTTTCTCATTTATTAAACATAGAAAAATCTTCTACATCGTCAGCGTTAGCATAATCGTAATCGGATTGCTTTGGTCTGTAATTTTCGGAATGAATTACGGTATTGACTTTACAGGCGGAACCACCATTCAGGTTGACCTCGGCAAGCAGGTTGCGATTGAAGACGTTGAAAAAACATTAAAGGATTACGAACTTGATCCGCAGATTATTTATGCGGGTGAGGGCAATACGCAGGTTGTTATTAAAACCATCAAGTCCCTTGATAATGCAGGCAGAAACGAAGTAATCAATACCTTAGAGCAGGCTTATGGAATTACCGAGGATGATGTCCTTGCATCGGAACAGTTCGGACCGTCCGTAGGTGATGAACTTAAGGTGAACGCTCTTAAGGCGATTATCATTGCATCCATTGGAATGCTTATCTATATTATTTTCAGATTTAAATCCTGGAAATACGGATTTTCTGCTGTTGCAGGTGTTGTACACGACGTTTTGATAGTAATTGCATTCTATGCGATCTTCGGATTCACCGTAAACAATCCGTTCATCGCTGCAATTCTGACATTGGTTGGATACTCGATCAACGATACGATTGTAATATTTGACCGTATCAGGGAAAACAAAGCACTTCATACGAGAGACAACAGCGAGGTGAATATTGACAGAAGTATTAACCAGACGCTGAACAGAACAATTATGACATCGCTGACAACACTTGTTGTAATGGTTCCGCTCTGCATTATGGTTTCATCCTCCATCCGCGAGTTCATTATTCCGCTTATGGTCGGTGTTATCGTAGGATGCTGCTCCTCCATCTTCATCTGCAGCCCTCTGTATTACGATTTATGCAAGAAGGATGAAGGTTCAAAATATTTAAAGAGTACAGCAAAAAAAGCAAAGACAAAATAACAGGAGACATCAATGATTACAAAGGCTGAGTTTTTAGGAAAAATATTAAGTATTAATTCTAAATACAACACCGACTTGATTGGCAAAGCATTTGACAAAGCCCAGGCCTTGCATGACGGCCAGCTGCGAAAAAGCGGGGAACCGTATTTTATACACCCGATTAACGTAGCTCTGATTCTTGCAGAAATGGGTATGGACGATGCCACAATCGTCGGTGGGCTTTTGCATGATGTCGTTGAAGATACAGAATATACCAGAGAGCAGCTCGTCGCCGATTTCGGCGAGGAGATTGCTCTTTTGGTTGACGGTGTAACCAAACTCGGCACCATAAAATTTGAATCAAAAGAAGAAATCCAAGCGGAAAACTTCCGAAAGATGTTCCTTGCAATGTCAAAGGATATCAGAGTTCTCATTATAAAACTTGCGGACAGGCTGCATAACATGAGAACGCTTGGCTATATGAAACCCGAAAAAATTGTTGAAAAATGCAATGAGACGCTTGAAATTTATGCGCCGCTTGCCAGCAGGCTCGGTATTTCCAAAGTGAAATTTGAACTGGAAGACCTTGCACTGAAATATCTTCACCCGGAAGAATTTGAGGATTTAAAACAGAAAGTAAGCAAGCGCAAAGAAGAAAGAGAAGAAACAATCAACACCGTTATAGGCGAGATTAAGGAAGCCTTAAACGATATGGATCTGCACTATGATATATATGGCAGAGCAAAGCATTATTACAGCATATACAGAAAGATGAAATACCAAAACAAGCAGATTGATGAGATCTTTGACTTGATTGCGGTAAGAATTATAGTAGAAAACGTAAAAGAATGTTACGCGGTTCTTGGTATTGTTCACACGATGTGGAAACCAATACCGGGACGATTTAAAGATTATATCGCCATGCCGAAACCGAACATGTATCAATCGCTGCATACAACGGTTATCGGAGACAACGGCGAACCATTTGAAATACAGATAAGAACATATGAGATGCACAAAGTCGCTGAATACGGTATCGCAGCCCATTGGAAATACAAAGAAGGCGATACTTCCGGCAATGCATCCAATGATGATATAAAACTTGCATGGCTCAGACAGTCACTGGAATGGCAGCAGGATATTAAAGATCCGAAAGACTTCTTAGAGACCATGAAAATGGACTTGTTCGCAAGTCAGGTGTTCGTGTTTACGCCGAAAGGAGATGTTATTGAATTACCTGCGGGTTCGACACCGCTTGATTTCGCATTTAAAATTCACTCGGCAATCGGGTGCAAATGCGTAGGTGCGAAGGTGAACGGAAAGATGGTTACCATCGACTACACCCTCCAAAACGGAGATATTGTTGAAATTGTAACCTCTGCAAACTCATCAGGACCGAGTGTGGACTGGCTCAAAATTGCCAAAAGTTCCAATGCCAGAAACAAGATCAGAGGCTGGCTCAAAAAAGAAAACAAGTCAGAAAATATTGAAAAAGGAAAAGACCTTCTTGATAAATATATACGCAAGAAAGGTTACGATCCGTCGGGGTTTACAAAATCCGCCTTTATCAACAAGGCAATAAAGGCAATGAACTTTGCAAATACCGAGGAAGCATACACGCAGCTTTCCAACGGAGGAACCTTGGTCAGCAAATTCGCAAATCTGCTTTTTGGATACTACTCGGAAGAAAATCATACCGAAATCAAATCCAATGAAGCAATCATTGATGAATTGAGAGCTGCCGAAGCGAGAAAGGCAAAGCTTGAGCGACGTTCCAAAGACAGCCCGGGCATCGTTGTGGAAGGTGCGGACAACCTGATGATTAAACTTGCGAAATGCTGCAACCCGGTTCCGGGAGATGACATTATAGGGTTTATAACAAAGGGCAGAGGCATTTCCGTTCATCGGTGTGACTGCTCCAATATCGTTGCTCTGCCGGAAGAAGAGAAGCAAAGATTCATTCATGTGGAATGGGAGAACCTCAAGGCAGGAAAATCCTACAATGCGGACATCTGCATTATCGGAAACGACCGAAAAGGTATCCTTTCGGATATTTCGAGAGTCTGCGAAGATATGGACATTCATCTTTCGGGGGTCAATGCAAAGAGCGGCAGAGACGGAAGCCTGACGATGACGATTACATTGTCGATATCCAGTACGCAGGAAATGCAGAAAGTTCTGCGGAGCCTGAGAAATATCAGCGGTGTTACGCAGGTATACAGAGCAAAATCGTAAGGAGGAAAATATGAGAGCGGTTGTTCAACGGGTAACCGAAGCGGAAGTAACGGTTCAAGGAAACAGTACAGGTTCCATTCAGAAAGGTTTGGTCGTTCTTCTCGGAGTGGAAGACGGAGATACAAAGAAGGATGCCGATTATATTGCGGACAAAGTTTCGGGACTTCGGATTTTTGACGATTCCGAAGGCGTGATGAATCTTTCCGTATCGGACATCGGAGGCGGAATCTTATCCGTTTCACAGTTTACACTCCTTGCAGATGCACGAAAGGGCAAGCGGCCGAGCTATAGCAAGGCGGCAAGGCCGGAAGCCGCAAAGGAACTTTACGATTATTTCAATACGAAAATCGAAGAAAAGGGAATCACGGTCGGAAAGGGGATTTTTCAAGCAGAAATGCTTGTCAAGATCTATAACGATGGACCGGTGACAATTCTTTTAGACAGCAAAAAAACATTTTAAGAGGTAGACAATGAAAGTAATCAGTTATGCAACAGGACCGATACAGGTCAACACATATTTAGCATACGACGAAGAAACAAACAAAGGTTTTATCGTAGATCCGGGAGATTATTCCCCAAAACTGAGCAAACAGGCCATGGATTTAGGCTTAGACATAGAATATATAATTTTGACACATGGACACGGTGACCATATTGGCGGCGTGGAACGCTTTAAGCGGGATTTCGAGGGGGCTAAGGTCGTTGCACACGAAAAAGAAAAAGAGATGCTCGAAAATGCGGATTTGAACTGCTCTGCGGAAATGTTTCCAAAGCCGATTACTCTGGAAGCGGACATTTGGGTGAAAGGCGGCGATACGCTGAAAGTCGGAAACATGGAGCTGCATTTCATTCATACGCCGGGACATACGAAAGGCGGCATGTGCATCTATGTTGACGGCAATCTTTTCAGCGGCGATACATTGTTCCGCTATTCCATAGGCAGAACGGATTTTTACGGCGGTGATTTCGAAGCTTTAATGAATTCAATCAAAAAGAGATTGTTCACGCTGCCTGACGACACGGTGGTTCTGCCGGGACACATGGGAGTTTCGACAATCGGAGACGAAAAGAGAGGAAATCCTTTTGTATAATATCATTATAAAGAATGTTGAGAACAAGTACGATTTTGCCGAACTTATTAAGATTTTTCTAAGACCCGAAGAATTCAACGCTTATACGGAGGCAGAATATGCCGAAAAAGAGGAAAACTGTGAATCTGCCGAACTGTTTGTTTTCAACGAAGAAAGGTCAGACGACAAGAACGAAATAAAAAGAGAGATTTACAATAAACTTTCTCAGTTAACCGGAGAAAAACCCGCATGGGGAATCTTAACCGGTGTAAGGCCTGTAAAGCTTACGGGTGAGTTATTTCAGAGGCTTGGGACACAGGCGGCTGTTGAAAACGAACTTGCTCACACCTATCTTTTGGCAGATGAGAAAATAAGCCTCCTGACGGACACCTACAATTATCAGCAGAAAACCTGCGGAAATCCACCGAATAATTCCGTGGGAGTGTATATCGGAATTCCGTTTTGCCCGACGAGATGCCTGTACTGCTCGTTTACTTCCAATCAGGTGGGCGATGCGGAAATCACAAGGTACCTCGAAGCACTGAAAACCGAAATCCGCTATGTCGGAAGGAGAATGCGCGAAACCGGACTTACAGCAGAGAGTATTTACATCGGAGGCGGAACCCCGACAACGCTGACCGCAGAGCAGCTCGATGACTTACTTCAGACGGTTGAGGACAATCTGGACTTACGCATGCTGAAAGAATTCACAGTTGAAGCCGGGCGTCCCGATACGATTACATACGAAAAATTAGAAGCGATTCATAAGCATAAAGTCGAAAGAATCAGCATAAATCCGCAGTCCATGAAGGAAAGAACGCTTGAGCTTATCGGCCGTTTCCACGAACCTTCCGACATTGTGAAGGCGTTTCAGAAGGCAGACCAGGTTGGCATTCCGATTGTCAATGCGGACTTGATAACGGGACTTCCGGAGGAAACCCCGGAGGATTTTGCGCGGACACTGGATGAAATCCTTGCTCTTGACCCGGAAAACATAACCGTGCATACGCTTGCGGTCAAACGGGCTTCACGGCTTGTGGATGTCGATAAGGACTTTCATTACAAACAGGCGCAGACGGTGGCCGAAATGCTGAAAATTGCGAAAGAGAAACTGAAAGCAGCAGGCTTTAGGCCGTATTATTTATATCGGCAGAAGCACATGGCAGGTGCTTTTGAAAATGTAGGCTACTGCAAAGACGACACTCCGTCAATCTATAATATCCGTATTATGGAGGAGAAGCAGACGATTCTTGCGCTTGGCGCGGGCGGAATCAGCAAAATGTATTATCCTGCCGAAAACAGGCTCGAAAGAGTGCCGAATGTATCAAATTACGAAATCTATATTTCCCGTCTTGAGGAAATGCTGGATAGAAAAGAACAAAATATTTTTAAGGAGGTAAAATAGCATGTTAACGAATGCTCCAAAAGGAACAAAAGACATAATGATGGATCAGGTATATAAGTGGCATTATGTTGAAAAGAAGTGGAAAGAAATCTGCGCAAGATACGGATTTAAAGAAATCCGAACTCCGATATTTGAACATACAGAATTATTTCAGAGAGGTGTAGGGGATACTACCGATATCGTACAGAAGGAAATGTATACCTTCGAAGACCACGGCGGCCGTTCCATCACACTGAAGCCGGAGGGAACTTCCCCTGCAGTTCGTGCGTTCATCGAGCACAAACAGTATGCGGAAGTGCAGCCGATCAAGCTGTATTACGATATTCCTTGCTTCCGTTATGAGAAGCCGCAGTCGGGTCGTTTAAGACAGTTCCACCAGTTCGGAGTGGAAACCTTCGGAACGACGAACATGGTTGCAGACGCTGAAATCATTGCAATCGGATATGATTTCCTGACTTCCATGGGCGTTACCGACCTTACGCTTGAGATTAACTCCGTGGGCTGCCCGGAATGCCGCGCAAAACACAGAAAAGCACTCAAGGACTTCCTTGCTCCGAAATACGATCAGCTTTGCGACACCTGCAAGTCCAGATATGAAAAAAATCCGATGAGAATTCTTGACTGCAAGAGCCCAATCGACCAGGAACTTGTTCAGGGAGCACCTATGATGGTGGATTTCCTTTGCGATGACTGCAAAAACGCATTTGAAGATTTGCAGAAGAACCTCGACGCTCTTGAAATCCCTTATGTTATTAATCCTAAGATCGTAAGAGGCTTGGATTATTATACAAAGACCGCATTTGAATTCGTAACAAACAGCCTCGGTGCTCAGGGTACCGTATGCGGCGGAGGCAGATACGATAACCTTGTGGAAGAAGTTGGAGGACCTCCAATCCCCGGCGTTGGCTTCGGTCTCGGCAAGGAAAGACTGCTGATGCTCATGGAAGCAAACGGCGTTGAAATTCCAAAGCCGTCTGATTGTGATGTTTTCATTGCGACGATGGGAGAGGCTGCAAAGCTTTACGGTCAGAAACTATTGTTTAACCTCAGAAGAAACGGCATTAAGTGCCAGATTGACGACCTTCAGAGAAATTTCAAGGGACAGTTCAAATATGCGGACAGACTCGGCGCAAAATATGCTGTCGTAATCGGTGACAATGAACTTGAAACCGGAGTTGCAACACTGAAAGATATGGAAAAAGGCGAACAGTCCGAAGTAAAATTCGACAACCTTATTGACGAATTAAAGAAGAGAATTTAGGAGAAGAAAAAGATGAGCACTATTTTGAAAAGAACGCATATGTGCGGCACTTTAAATGTTGAAAATGTAAATCAGGAAGTTGTTTTAAACGGATGGGTTGCAAAGAGAAGAAACCTCGGAGGCTTGATTTTCGTTGATTTAAGAGATAAAACGGGAATCGTGCAGGTTACTTTTGACGACAAAATCCCACAGGAACTTTTTGAAAAGGCTGACGCTCTCAGAAGCGAATATGTCATCGGAGTAAAAGGCATTGTGAAAGAAAGAAGTGCGAAGAACGAAAACATTCCGACGGGCGAAATCGAAGTATTTGCAACGGATATGGTTCTTTATTCCGAAGCGGATACACCGCCGATATACATTAAAGACGATGATAACGTTGACGACAATCTGAGACTGAAATATCGCTATCTGGACCTCAGAAAGACGAAAATGCAGAGAAACCTTACATTCAGACATAAAGTATGCAAATGTGCGAGGGACTACTTCGATGAAAACGGATTCACCGAAGTGGAAACTCCGATGCTCATCAAATCCACTCCGGAAGGCGCAAGAGACTATATTGTTCCTTCCAGGGTTTATCCGGGCGAATTCTACGCACTTCCGCAGTCACCGCAGCTCTTCAAGCAGCTTCTGATGGTAGGCGGAACGGACCGATATATGCAGATTGTAAAGTGCTTCAGAGACGAGGACCTTCGTGCAGACAGACAGCCTGAATTCACACAGATCGACCTCGAAATGTCTTTTGTGGATCAGGACGATGTAATCGCAATTCAGGAAGGCTTCCTCGCGAAGGTTTTCCGCGAGCTCAAAGGTGTTGAAATCCAGCTTCCGCTTCCGAGAATCACTTGGGACGAGGCGATGGAACGCTACGGCTCCGACAAGCCGGATACTCGTTTCGGTTTCGAGCTCAGAAAGCTTAACAATACAGTAAAAGACTGCAGTTTCAAGGTTTTCACTGACTGCCTTGCAAACGGCGGAGATGTCAGAGGTATCTGCGTAACCGGCGGTTCCGAGCAGTTCAGCAGAAAAGATATTGATAAATTAACAGACATGACGAAGGCATACGGCGCGAAAGGTCTCGTATGGATTCGTGTAAATGACGGAGAATATAAATCATCCGTGGACAAATTCTTTTCACAGGAAGAACTTGCGGAAATCGCAAAGGTATTCGACGCAAAGAAAGACGACCTTATTTTCATCTGCTCCGACAGAGCCAAGGTAACTTACGATTCTCTCGGCTTCCTCAGAAGAGAGTGTGCGAAGAGAATGGGACTTCTTGATGACAATCAGTATAACTTATTATGGGTTGTTGACTTCCCAATGTTTGAAGAAGATGAGGAAGACCACTCCCTCAAGGCTATGCACCACCCATTCACTTGTCCGAAGCTCGACCAGCTCGAGTTACTGGACACAGACCCGCTTGCGGTGAAAGCGGACGCTTATGACATCGTTTTGAACGGTGTTGAACTGGGCGGAGGTTCCGTAAGAATCCACGACAAGAACCTTCAAGCGAAGATGTTTGAGGTGCTCGGACTGACGAAAGAAGAATGTGACGAAAAGTTCGGATTCTTAATCGAAGCGTTTAAGTATGGCGCACCGCCTCATGCAGGACTTGCGTACGGTCTTGACCGGTTCGTAATGCTGCTTTTGGGCGAGCCTTCCATCAGAGAAGTCATCGCATTCCCGAAGAATCAGAACGCGCAGTGCCTTGTTTCCAGCGCACCTTCGCCGGTGGATCAGGCACAGCTTGACGAACTCGGAATTACGACGAAGCAAAACAATTAACAGGTATATGCAGGAGGAGCCATGGCAAAGCAATGCATTAACTGCGGTGCTAAAATCCGATTCAGAGAGAACTATTTTACACTATCCAACCAGGGAAAATATTTTTGCGAGAAATGCGCGAAAACGGCAGAACCGCTTCTGAATGAAATTAAGGCGGCGGCAAGTGCGAAGTCATACGAAGCCGCAAAGGAAAAGTTTAATGAGGAACTTTCAAAAGCACCGCTTATTCAAGAAGCACAAAAATATTTGAGGTATGAGTTCGAGGATATTGCGAGAATGGCATCGATTGTACCGGACAGGCAGTATGCAAATGCAAAAAGTTTTAAAGGTTCCTTTCAGGCTTGCCGTGATGCGGTTTATCAAGCAGGAAAGACCATTTGCGGCTCAGAACCTGTGGTGCCGATGCAGTGCATAAAAATAATGACGAGCCGTGACGGCGATATTTATGTCGTAACTGCGGTTTTTGAGAATTATTTTATGCGTACCGGTTCTTATGCAAGTCTTTCGGTGACAATGATCTGGATGCCTGGCTTTTTCAGCAAAGGAACCGCTGTTGTAAGTGCAGTCGGCTCCGGAGGCGGAGACGGACTCTTCAACATCAGCTGGGGCGCGGAGGATGACTTCGTGGATTGGTTTTGGACGACACTGCAGGAACAGAATCCGGAATTTGAATTTAAGCCGTACGATGAACCGATTCTGTCTGCTGGCATTACATTTGAAAATTATGACAGCGGGCAGGAAGAAAAAAAACCCGAAATTACAAACCGCATCGGAATTCTCGGCGGAACTTTTGACCCGGTTCACATGGCTCATGTCGCACTCGGCAGAGCCGCTGTTACGGAGGCGGGACTATCCAAGCTCATTGTCATGCCGGCGTACATTCAGCCGTTTAAGCAGGGAAAACGCGTGACCGACGACGAGCACCGGCTTGCGATGGCAAGACTTGCCTTTGAAGATATTGAAAATGCAGAGATTTCGACCTTTGAAACGGACAGAATGCGGGTTTCTTATACCTATGACACGCTTACGGAACTGAAAAAATCCTATCCGGAAAACGAACTCTTTTTCATAACCGGGGCGGATTCCTTCGTATTCGTCGATACCTGGTATAAAGGAATTGACCTGCTGCAGAATTTTTCGTTTATAGTAAGCGTAAGGCCGGGATGCCGAGAAACGGAACTGAACGCGAAAATTTTGGAATACAAAGAAAAATATGGCACGAATATCATAAAGCTGACCTCAGCCATGCCGGACATTTCCTCCAGCATGATTCGGGAAAAATACAAAGAGGGAGAATCCGTAACAGGGCTTATCCCGGAAAAAGTGGAGAGGTATATTGCAGAACATGGACTCTATCAAAGAGATTAAAGAATATATCGAAAGAAATTATTCGGAAAAAAGAAAACTTCATACGGAAGGCGTGAGAAAAACCGCGATAGAGCTTGCACGAAAATACGGTGCTGACGAGAAGAAAGCTGAAATCGCTGCACTTTTTCACGATATGTACAGAGGCGTACCCGAAAAGAGCTTAAACTATTATGTAAAAAATCTCGAACTTGACGATAAGTATCTTAACAATTGCAATCTGGCACACGGAAAAATCGCCGCGATTGTAATGAAACGGGATTTTGATATCGAAGACGATGACATTATAAACGCGGTTTCCTATCATACAACCGGAAGAGCCGGAATGTCACTGCTGGAAGAAATCATTTATCTGGCAGATGCCATCGAGCCAAACAGAGCCTATCCGGGTGTTGAGAAACTGAGGGAAACCGCACAGACGGATCTCGACAAAGCTTGTCTCTTGTCACTTTCAAACACGATAGACTTTGTTCGTTCCAGCGGAAAATATTTAGATGAAGAAACGATACTTGCGAAAGAGTATCTGGAAAGAAAAATAAAAGAAAGGGAGAATGCAAATGACAAATAGAGATTATGCTGTTTTAGCCGGACAGACATTGTCCGCCAAGAAGGCGCAGGATATCTTAATCATTGATATCAGCGAAAAAGCATCCTTTGCGGATTATTTTGTAATCTGCTCGGGTACATCGGAGAGACAAATCAACACGCTTATTGATGAGGTGGAAGATGCCTTTGCCAAGGAAGGTCTTCTGGTTAAGTCTGTTGAAGGTAAACAGAATTCAGGGTGGATTCTGATGGATTTCGGTGATATTATCGTAAATCTGTTCACAAAGGAAATGAGAGAAAAATACAACATTGAGAAAATTTGGGGCGACTGTGAGTTCATCGAAGTGGAGGATTAGAAAAGGAAATGAACGAGAGATACGATTTTACGAAAATTGAAAAGAAATGGCAGAACTATTGGGAGAAAAACCAGCTTTTCAAGACGACAGAAGACGAAAGCAAAGAAAAATATTATGTTTTGGAAATGTTCCCTTATCCGTCAGGAAAACTGCATATGGGACATGTAAGAAACTACTCCATCGGCGATGTGGTAGCAAGATTCAAGAAGATGGACGGCTATAATGTCCTGCATCCGATGGGATTCGATTCGTTCGGACTGCCTGCCGAAAATGCTGCGATTAAGCACGGCACACATCCGAGCAAGTGGACATGGGACAATATCCATGAAATGGAAGAGCAGCTGAAGGAACTCGGTCTTTCCTATGACTGGGACAGAGAAGTTGCAACCTGCCACGAAGACTACTATAAATGGATGCAGTGGATTTTTATTCAGTTCTACAAAAAGGGACTGGCATATAAGAAAGAAAATCCGGTAAACTGGTGCCCAAGCTGCCAGACCGTACTTGCAAACGAGCAGGTTGTCGAAGGCGCATGCGAAAGATGCAAGACGCCGGTAACGAAGAAAAACCTGTCGCAGTGGTACCTTAAGATTACCGACTATGCAGACAGACTGCTTGAAAACCTTGATAACGGCAAGCTTGACGGTTGGCCGAACAAGGTAAGAGTTATGCAGAAAAACTGGATTGGTCGTTCCTACGGCTGCGAAGTTGACTTTGAAATGAAGGATTCTGACGAAAAGCTGACCGTTTTCACGACCAGAGTTGATACGATTTACGGTACGACTTTCATGGTTCTGGCACCGGAATATCCGGCTGTCCTCGAAAATGTAAAGGGCACGGAATACGAACAGCCGGTTCTGGAATATATTGATAAAGTAAAACATATGAACGAAATTGAAAGAACATCCACTTCCAACGAAAAGACGGGTGTGTTCATCGGCAAATATGCAATCAATCCGTTTACTCACAAAGAAATGCCAATTTACATCGCAGACTATGTTTTGATGGGATATGGTACAGGAGCCGTAATGGGCGTACCTGCACATGACCAGAGAGACTTTGATTTTGCGACAAAATTCGGCATCGATATTATTCCTGTTGTTGATCCACAGGATCCTGAAGTAGATGTAAACAATCTTACGCAGGCTTGCGCGGCTTCCGGCATTATGATTAATTCCGGAGAAATCACAGGAATGAAGTCTGCCGATGCAATTCCGTATATGATTGATAAGGCAGAAAAAGAAGGTCTCGGACAGAGAAAGGTGAATTACAAGCTCAGAGACTGGCTGATTTCGCGTCAGAGATACTGGGGCTGCCCAATTCCTATGATTTACTGTGAAGAGTGCGGATGGGTTCCGGAAAAAGAAGAAAATCTTCCGGTTAAACTTCCTACCGACGTAGAATTTACCGGCAAGGGCGAATCACCGATTGCTACATCCAAGACATTCAAAGACTGCACATGTCCTAGATGCGGCAAGAAGGCAACAAGAGAAGTGGATACGATGGATACTTTCCTGGATTCTTCCTGGTATTTCTTAAGATACTGCGATCCTAAGAACACAGAAGCTCCGTTTGCTCCTGAAAAGGTTAATTATTGGATGAACGTCGATCAGTATATCGGCGGAGTTGAGCATGCAATTCTACACTTGATGTATTCACGTTTCTTCCAGATGGCACTTCATGATCTCGGTCTTGTTGACTGCGAAGAACCGTTTAAGAACCTGCTTACACAAGGCATGGTAAACAAAGACGGAAAGAAGATGAGTAAATCTCTCGGAAATGTTGTCAGCCCGGAAGAAATTATCAAGAAATACGGCGCGGATACTGCAAGACTGTTCATCCTGTTTGCAGCACCGCCGGAAAAGGAACTTGACTGGTCTGATGCAGGGGTAGAGGGAAGCTATCGTTTCCTTGCAAGAGTATGGAGACTGGTTTATGAATACACGCAGAAATACAGCGATGCACCGGACACATTTGAAGTGACGACGGCGGAAGACAAATCACTGAACTATATGTTGAATGCGGCAATCAAGAAAGTCAGCGAAGATGTAGGCGGAAGGTTCAGCTTCAACACAGCAATCAGTTCCATCATGGAACTTGTAAATGAAATGTACAAGTACAAGGAACAACCGGAATTCAATCGCGGACTTTATGCAAAAGCGGTTCGTGAACTTATTTTGATTCTTTCACCGTTCACACCGCATATTTGTGAAGAAATGTGGGAAGAAATAGGGGAAAAAGAATCCGTTGCAACGATGTCATGGCCGAAGTTCGACGAAAAGGCACTGGTAAAAGATGAAATTGAAATCGTTGTTCAAATCAACGGCAAAGTGAAAGAAAAACTGAATGTTGCCAATAATCTTGGAAGAGAGGAGTTAGAAAAAGCAGTCCTGGACAATCCCAAGGTTCAGGCATTGACCGATGGAAAAACAGTTGTTAAGGTCATCGCAGTACCGAACAAACTGATTAACATCGTAGTAAAATAAGGACGAAAAATATGAGAAGAAGACAAACAACAAGAAAGAGGGAAATCCTGGAATTGAAGGTTATTCCAATCGGCGGGCTGAATGAGATCGGAAAAAACATGACCCTGCTCGAATGCAATAACCAGATAATGATTATAGACTGTGGACTTTCCTTCCCGGATGATGAAATGTACGGAATTGATATCGTCATACCGGATTTTTCCTATCTCATTGCAAACAGAGAAAGGATAGCAGGCATGGTAATCACACACGGCCACGAGGACCATATCGGTGCGGTTCCATATCTGCTCAAGAATATCAAGATTCCGGTGTACGGCACGAGACTGACACTGGGGCTTGTAGAAAATAAACTCAAAGAACACGGAATTCAGGGAGACCTGAGAACGATAAATGCCGGAGACAAAATACAGCTTGGATGTTTTGACATCGAAACGATCAGAACGACGCATTCGATTGCAGATTCCATCTGTCTTGCCATTACAACTCCGGCCGGCGTTGTCTTCCATTCGGGAGACTTCAAAATCGACTATACTCCGATTGATGGCGAACCGATTGACTTTTCAAAGCTCGCCGAAATAGGCAAGAAGGGCGTTACGCTGATGCTGTGTGACAGCACGAATGTAACAAGACCCGGATTTACCGCATCGGAGCGGGTAGTCGGGCAGACAATCGAAAATATATTCAGAAACGCAAAAACGAGAATTATCATAGCGACATTCTCATCGAATGTGCATCGTGTACAGAAAATTATTGAGAACGCAGTTAAATTCGGACGCAAAGTTGCGATATCGGGCAGAAGCATGGAAAACGTCGTTGCTCTTGCAATCGAACTTGGATATTTGGATATTCCACCGGGAACTTTGGTGGATTTGAAGATGACGAAAAACATACCGGATGATCAACTCGTTATCATCACGACGGGCAGCCAGGGTGAACCGATGTCGGCACTTTCCAGAATCGCTTCGGGTGAACACAAGTCCGTAAAGCTGAAAAAAGGCGACATGGTTATTCTATCATCAACACCGGTACCGGGAAATGAAAAAACCGTTTCAAATGTTGTAAACAAGCTGTTTGAAAAGGGTGCCGAAGTTATTTATTCGGATATTGCAGACATCCATGTATCCGGTCACGCATGCCAGGAAGAACTGAAACTGATTCATTCGCTCATAAAACCGAAATTTTTCATGCCGGTTCACGGCGAATACAGACATCTGATTGCCCATGCAAGACTTGCCGAAAGTCTCGGAATGAACAAAGACAATATCTTTGTTCTTGAGAACGGAGACATTCTCAAGGTAAATAAGAGAAGAGCCAAAAGAGAAACAGCAATGGTCGAAGCAGATGCAATTCTCGTTGACGGACTTGGCGTAGGCGATGTCGGAAACATCGTTCTGCGCGACAGAAAACTTTTGTCAGAGTCCGGTCTTATCATTGTCGTTGCGGCAATCGAAAAAGAAAGTCATATGGTAGTATCCGGGCCGGAAATAATTTCAAGAGGTTTCGTATACGTAAGAGAAAACGAAAGCCTCATTGAAGAAGCACGTAAGGTTGCGATGGAAGCACTTGAAAAATGTCAAAACAAGAGAATGAAAGACTGGAACACCATGAAATCGCAGGTAAGGGACGCACTCAACTCGTACATTTACGAGACAACGAAGAGAAGTCCGATTATTTTGCCGATTTTCCTGGAAGTTTAGTCGGGAGGTAGAAGCATGAATGTATATGATCAGGCGCACGGTTTAGCTCAAGCAATCAAGGCATCCGAAGAGTTTAAACAATACGATGCGGTAAAAAAACAAGTTGACGCAAACGAAGAACTGTCTAAAATGATAAAGGACTTTCAGGCAAAACAGCTCGAACTGCAGACCAAGCAGATGATGGGCGAAACGCCGGGTTCCGAAGACATGGCAGTGATACAGCAGTTATACGCAATTATGGCAAAGGATCCGATTGCGGCACAGTATATGGAAACCGAGATGAGATTTTCGCTGATGATGAAGGATGTATATGAAATCATAGGTGAAGCGATCGGTATCGGCAGCATTCTTGGATAATGGGTACTTGGCAATCTGCTTGTTTTTTGGTATAATATACGGAGTTGGGTTAAAAAGAGTCGAAAAGACTCAAAATTATAAATAACAGCACGAATTTTAAAAAGAATGGAGAGATAAAAAATGATTTATGCTAGTGATTTTAGAAAAGGCAGAACGTTCCAGATTAACGGTGAACCGCATGTTGTATTGGATTTCTTGCATGTAAAACCAGGCAAAGGTGCAGCTTTCGTAAGAACGAAGTACAGAAACATCATCACCGGAGCTACAAGAGAAGAAGCATTCAATCCGGATGATAAGTTTGAAGAAGCAATCATCGAAACGAAGAAGATGCAGTATTTATATGACATGGATGATCTGTATTATTTTATGGACCCTGAAACATTTGAACAGGTTCCTCTCGGAAAAGAACAGGTTGAAGAAGCGATCAAATTTATGAGACCGAACGATGAAGCAACTGTTAAGTTCTTCCAGGGCAATGCTTTCCTCGTTGAAGCACCTAACTTTGTTGACCTTGAAGTAATCGAAACCGAACCGGGAGTTAAAGGCAATACAGCTACAAACGTTACGAAGGCTGCAACAGTTGAAACAGGTGCAGTTGTTCAGGTTCCTATCTTCATTGAAACAGGAGAAAGAATTCAGATCGATACAAGAACAGGCGAATATCTTGGCAGATCCAAATAATTGATTTTTCGGAGGACACGCGGCGGTTCGGTGCCGCCGCATGCCTTTTTGGTTATGCATGAAAGAATACATATTGGGGGAAGGAATGGATTCAAAAAAAATTGCAGTAGTAGTTGTAGCAGCAGTTCTTGTCATTGCAATTGCGGCAGCCGGGATTGTTTATCTGGGCATGGGGAAGGCCCTCGATGAAACGGATTCCACGCTGGTGAGCGTTGTGATACCGTCAGGGGCAACCGCAGACAGCATTGCACAAGCACTTGAAGACAACCATGTTATCGACAAGGCCTCGGACTTTAAATTATGGTCTAAGGTAAAAGGATACGACAGTCAGTATAAAGCGGGGACATATGCACTTTCTGCGGCGATGGATTTTGATACAATCGCTGATATTTTGGTTGGAGGAAAGGTAAGCATGTCATCATTTACCGTGCCTGAGGGCTTGACTGTGGAACAGACAATCGAAAAACTCGTATCTCAGGGGATGGGTACGAAAGAAAACTTCGAAAACGAAGTTAAGGACAAGAAATGGTTTGATAAATATGAGTTTTTACGCTATGCCTCCTATGAGGATGAAAAGCGAAAGACGCTCAGCGATAACTACTTGGAAGGCTATCTCATGCCGAACACGTATTATGTGGCAGAGGGGGCTTCTGAGGAAGAAGTTATTGATGTAATGTTAAACCAGTTCAATAAAGATGTCTTCGAAGGCATCTTCAAAGAATTTATGGAGGATAAAAGTTCTCTCCTGAACAGAAAATACGGAGCATATTTAACTACGGAATGTGGATTCCAGCTTAGGGAAGTAATAAAATATGCGTCAATTATCGAGAGAGAAACAGTTTTGGACGAGGAAAGACCTTTGGTGGCTGCAGTTATCTATAATCGGCTCGACAAGGGAATGAAATTCCAGATGTGCTCAACTGTTCAATATATATTGGGATTCAAGAAAGAAAATCTGACTTATGCTGATATTTCAATTGATTCGCCATACAATTCCTATCTGTATGACGATATTCCGGGACCGATTTGCTCCCCGGGACTTGCGTCAATTAAGGCAGCTTTTTATCCGGAAGATAAAGATTACTTGTATTTCGTCGTAAGTGATAAACTGGACGGAAGCATGAATTTTTCTTCAGACATCAATCAGTTTGAAAAAGATAAAGCTGCTTACAACAAAGCGTATAATGCGGCACATTAGAGGATATTTTGATGAAAGCAAAGAGAAACATTACCAATGACCTTGTAACAGATTACATAAACGGTTTTTATGCACCGCTTACGGACGAACTTGGTAAGCTGCGTGTGGATTCCGAAGAAAAGAATGTTCCCATCATCTTAAAAGAAACCGAAAGCTTTTTCAAGACATTTCTTGGAGTGATCAAGCCGGCAAGAATTCTTGAAATCGGCTGTGCGGTCGGCTATTCGGCGATGTTCTTTGCACAGCTTACGGGGGCTGAGGTTTATACGATTGAAAAAAATTCCGAAATGGTTGAAACTGCCGTAAAAAACATTGAATCACTTGGGTATGCTGAGAAAATAAATGTTTTCGAAGGCGACGGCGAAGAAATCGCAGAGCTTCTTAAGAAAGAAGGTACGAAACCGTTTGATGTCGTATTTATCGATGCCGCAAAAAGCCACTACCAAAGGTTTTTTGATGCATGCCTTCCGCTGTGCGGGCCTGATACGGTGATTATTGCGGACAATGTGCTTTTTAAAGGAAGAATTGCCGATGACAAGTACGATCCGGATGGAAAATATAAGACGAATATAAGAAGAATGAGGGAGTTTATTGCGTATATCATGAACAAGCCTTCGCTTGACAGCTCAATTCTTGCTGTCGGCGACGGACTTTCGATTACGAGATTCAAAACCATATAAACTCCGATAAGGAACAGAATGAAGAAAATAGAACTGCTCGCTCCGGCGGGCGATTTGGAAAAACTTAAAATAGCGGTGCTTTACGGAGCGGATGCCGTCTATTTCGGCGGCGAGGTCTTTTCCCTCAGAGCCGGCGCGGGAAATCTGACGATTGACGAGATGAAGGAAGGTATTGCCTTTGCACATGAACGCGGGGTTAAATGCTACCTGACTATAAACATCTTTGCGCATAATCGGGATATTCAGCCGCTTCGGGAGTATTTAGGAAAGATAAAAGAACTGAATATTGATGCTTTTATCGTGAGCGACCCCGGAATTATCTGCTTGATTCAGGAAATCATTCCGGATGCTGAGATACATTTAAGCACGCAGGCAAATATGACCAATTACCAGACGGCAAATTTCTGGTATAATATCGGTGTAAAGCGCATTGTACTGGCAAGGGAACTCAGCTTTGAAGAAATGGCTGAGATACGGCAGAACACACCGGAAGACCTCGAATATGAGGCTTTCGTGCACGGCGCGATGTGCATTTCCTATTCGGGAAGATGCCTTCTCAGCAACTTCATGATTGAAAGAGATGCAAATCAGGGCATGTGTGCACATCCCTGCAGATGGAAGTATGCTTTGGTCGAGGAGCAAAGACCGGGTCAATACTATCCGATTGAAGAAGACGATAGAGGCACCTATATTCTCAATTCCAGGGATTTGTGCATGATTGAATATATTCCGCAGCTGGTGGAATCTGGGCTTGCGTCCCTTAAGATTGAGGGCAGAATGAAGAGTATATTCTATGTTGCTACGATTATCGCAGCATACAGGAAGGCCATCGACGCCTATTATGAAGATCCGAAAGGATATGTGTTCAAGCAGGAATGGATGGATGAAATGAAAAAAGTGAGCCACAGAGAGTTTACCACCGGATTTTATTTCAACAATCCTACCAACAAAGACCAGAATTACCGTACAAGTGCTTATACGAGAGACTATACGTTTACGGGACTTGTTAAGGAATATAATCCCGACACGGGCTATGCCATTGTGGAGCAAAGAAACAAGATGGTGCTCGGAGATGAGATTGAGGTTTTCGGGCCGGGAAAAGATTTCTTCGTCCAAAAACTGAATGAGATGTACGATGAGGAGGGGAACGCGATTTCGCAGGCTCCGCATCCGCAGCAGATATTAAAAATAAAAATGGATTATCCGGTTGAAGAGAATTTTATGCTTCGAAAGAAAAAGGAGAAATAAAAAATGTCAAACGATTTAGGCGGCGGGCCCAGTCCTAAGGGCGGCAAAGAAGTAAATCTGAAAAAATTTTGGAAAAAAATTATTCGCAAAGAGGATTCGCAGCAGCTTGAAGAAGAAGTCATGTCCATGCTTGAGGCGGGACAGGAATCCGGAATTTTAAAAGAAGAAGGCAAGAAGATGATTAATTCCATCTTTGCTTTCGACGACAAGCTTGCATATGAAATCATGACTCCTCGTACGGATGTTTTCGTGATTGATATCGATGATCCGCCGGAGGAATATCTCAACGATTTAATGACCATGAGGTATTCCAGAATACCTGTCTGCAAAGGCGAGACGGACAACATAATCGGAATACTGCATATTAAAGACTATTTGATTCAGGCATGGGAGAAGGGGTTTGACGGTGTTGAGATTGCATCGATAATCCGAAAAGCCTATTTCGTGCCGGAGACCAAAAATATAGATTCCCTGCTCTATGAAATGCAGCGTACAAAACAGCAGATTGCCATATTGATTGATGAGTACGGCGGATTCAGCGGAATTGTTACGATGGAGGACATTATTGAACAGGTAGTCGGAGATATCGACGACGAATACGACGAGGAAGAGGAAATCATCGATAAGATTGACGATAACATCTATCTGGTAGACGGAGATGTAGACCTTGACGATTTGGATGAGGAACTCGGAATTGACCTTGTTTCGGAAACCAGCGAAACAATCGGCGGCTTTATTATTGATATGTTGGGCGAAATCCCGGATGAAAACGATGTCGGACGCATTGTTGAATTCGAAAACTATCAATTCAAAATCATGGCGATTCAGGACAGGCGTATCGAGCGCGTAAAGATTTACATTCTTCCGAAGGAAACGGAAGAAAATTCAGCTTCTGAATCGGATGAAGAAGAATAATATGATTTTGTTTAAACTGTCCTAATAGGATGTAATATATAAAATTTAAGAGGTGCAAAAAATGAGTGAAAAAACATGTAATTGCAATTGTGCCGAAAAGAGGAGAGAGCAGTTCAAAGATCTGCAGCCTGTTTTAGACCAATACGCAAAAGTACCGGGTAGTTTAATTACTATCCTCCAGAAAGCTCAGGATATCTACGGTTATCTGTCCATCGACACGATTAACTACATATCTGAAGCCACAGGAATCAAGCCGGCAAAGATTTACGGCGTTGCAACATTCTACGCGCAGTTCAGACTTCAGCCTATCGGAAAGTATTTAATCATGCTTTGCCAGGGTACTGCGTGCCATGTTAACGGCTCCGAAATTATCGAAGAAGCTGTATGCGAGTACTTGGGAATCAAGGATGGAGAAACTACCGAAGACGGTATTTTCACACTTAACAATGTTGCCTGCCTTGGATGCTGCTCATTGGCTCCTGTAATGATGGTTAAGAGCGCTGACGGCGATGAAACTTACGGCAACCTTACGAAAGATAAAGTTACGCAGATTCTCGCTGAAATCAGAGAAAGAGCATAGGAGGTACATAGTATGAGAGTTGTAGTTGGACAAGGCAGCTGCGGTATCGCTACTGGTGCCAAGAAAACGGTTGCTGCATTAGAAAAATTAATCGCTGAAAAAGGTCTTAATGTTGAAGTTGGGACTGTCGGATGCGTAGGTACCTGCTATCTGGAACCAATCGTTGACGTGTATGAAGACAACGGCGACATGACAAGATATGTCAAAGTTCAACTTGAAAAAGTTGAAGAAATCGTTGAAAGCCATCTTGTAAACCACAAAGTTTGCGAAGATCTTGCTATCACCGAAGAAGACAAGCAGTTTATCGGAAAACAGCAGAGAGTTGTTTTGAGAAACTGTGGAATCATCAATCCGGAAGACATTGACGAATACCTTGCTGTAGATGGTTACAAGGCTATCGAAAAGGTACTCAAGTCCATGAAGCCGGAAGAAGTTATCGAAGAAATCAAGATTTCCGGATTAAGAGGAAGAGGCGGCGCCGGCTTCCCTACATGGTTCAAGTGGAACGCTGCAAAAGCAAGTCCGGGAAAAGAAAAATATTTAGTATGTAATGCCGATGAAGGAGACCCGGGTGCATTCATGGACCGTTCCGTTCTGGAAGGCGACCCACATTCCTTAATCGAAGGCATGATCATCGGCGGATATGCAATGGGAGCATCTCAGGGCGTTATCTACTGCCGTGCTGAGTATCCGCTTGCAATCAAGAGACTTGAAATTGCAATGGCTCAAGCAAGAGAAAGAGGATACCTCGGAAAGAACATTTTCGGAAGCGGATTTGACTTTGATATCTATATCAAAGCAGGCGCAGGCGCATTCGTATGCGGTGAAGAAACAGCTCTGATCGCATCCCTCGAAGGTGAGAGAGGCATGCCTAGACTGAAACCACCTTTCCCTGCAGCTAAGGGTTTCTGGCAGAAACCTACGGACATCAACAACGTAGAAACACTCGCTAATGTTCCTTGGATCATCTTCAACGGCGGAGCTGCTTTCGGCAAGTTCGGAACAGAAGCTTCCAAGGGTACGAAAGTATTCGCGCTCGCAGGAAAGATCAAGAAGGGCGGTCTCGTAGAAGTACCTATGGGCATGACTCTGAGAGAAGTTCTTTTCGGCATCGGCGGCGGAATCAAGAACGACAGACAGTTCAAGGCTGTTCAGATGGGCGGACCATCCGGCGGATGTATCCCGGCACACTTAATCGATACTCCTGTTACATATGAAGACATCAACAAGACAGGTGCTATCGTAGGTTCCGGCGGTATGATCGTAATGGACGAAGATACTTGTATGGTAGACATGGCAAGATACTTCCTGAACTTCACTCGTGACGAATCCTGCGGTAAGTGTAACTACTGCCGTATCGGTACGAAGAGAATGCTTGAGATTCTTGAAAGAATTACAAACGGCGAAGGTAAGGACGGAGATATCGAACTTCTGGAAGAACTCGCAGGAAAGATCAAAGACGGTTCGCTCTGCGGTCTCGGACAGACAGCTCCAAACCCTGTACTTACAACAATCAAATACTTCAGAAACGAATATGAAGACCATATTTACAACCATAAATGTACAGCAAAGTCCTGCAAGGCTCTCGTAACTTATACAATTACAGATGCCTGCAAGGGATGCACGGCTTGCGCTCGTAAATGTCCTGTTGGCGCTATTTCCGGCGAAGTTAAGGGACAGCACGTTATCGACAAAGAAAAATGTATCAAGTGCGGCAAGTGCTTAGAAACTTGCAAGTTTGGTGCAATTGAAAAGAACTAGAGAGGAGGAAACGGTAATGAATAAATATAGATTAAATATTAACGGCAAAGAAGTTACAGGTTTTGCCGGCCAGACTATTCTTGAAGTTGCCAGAGAAAATGATATTTTCATTCCAACTCTTTGCTACGATGAAAGAACTAAAATTTACGGTTCCTGCGGTCTCTGTATGTGCGAAGTAGACGGAAATCCGAAGCTTTGCAAAGCATGTGCAACAGAAATCGCACCGGGAATGATTGTTAACACAAATACAGACAGAGTCATCGAATCCAGAAAGACAAACCTTGAACTTCTGCTTTCCAACCACACAGGTGACTGCAGACCTCCATGCGTACTCGCATGTCCTGCAAAGACAGACTGCCAGGGTTATGTTGGATTAATCGCAAACGGTGAATTCGAAGCTGCGCTTGAACTGGTTAAGGATAAAATTCCTCTGCCTGCAGCACTCGGAAGAGTATGTCCTCATCCATGTGAAGAAGCATGCAGAAGAGGCCTTGTTGACGAACCGATTTCCATCCAGCAGTTAAAGAGATTCGTTGCTGACCAGGATCTTGACGGCGACAGATTCGTGCCTGAATGTGAAGAAGACACAGGTAAGAGCGTTGCTATCATTGGCGGCGGCCCTATGGGATTATCCGCAGCTTACTTCCTGAGACAGATGGGTCACAGAGTAACCATCTTCGAAGCAATGCCTAAGGCAGGCGGTATGCTCAGATACGGCATTCCGGAATACAGACTTCCGAAAGCTGTTTTAGATGAAGAAATCGCGACAATCGAAATGATGGGCGTTGAAATCATCACAAATACAAAGATTGGCGAAGACATTCCGTTCGAAACAATCAAAGCGGACTTCGACGCAGTTCTCCTTGGCATCGGCGCATGGGTTTCCACAGGCGTTGGCTGCAAGGGTGAAGATGCAGAAGGCGTTATCGGCGGTATCGACTTCTTAAGAAAAGTTGTCAGAAACGAAGAAATCGGCATGGGCGAAAGAGTTGCAATCGTCGGCGGTGGTAACACTGCAATGGACGCTTGCAGAACAGCTGTAAGACTCGGTGCGAAAGAAGTTTACAACATCTACAGAAGAACAAAAGACGAAATGCCTGCTGACATGGTAGAAATCGAAGAAGCGGAAGAAGAAGGCGTAATCTTTAAGAACTTAACGAACCCGATCGAAGTTGTAAAAGACGAAAACGGTCATGTTAAGGAAGTTGTTCTTCAGGTTATGGAACTCGGCGAACCGGATGCTTCCGGCAGAAGAAAACCGATTCCGGTTGAAGGAAAGACAGAAACGCTTGCAATCGATACCATGATCCTTGCTATCGGTCAGGCAGTAGATGCTTCCATCTTCGACTGTGACAAGACAAGAAAGAACGCAATCGCTTACGATCCGGATACATTCATGACAAGCCTTCCGGGCGTATTCGCAGGTGGTGACTGCGGTAACGATAAGATTTCCATCGCGGTTGAAGCAATCGCAGATGCTCGCAAAGTATCCGACATTATCGACGCTTACCTTGACGGTGAAGAAATCAAATACGAAAAACCTTTCTTCGTAGAAAGAGACGATATCACAGAAAAGACTTTCGAAGACAGAGAAAGACTTTGCAGACCGACTCTTCCTCAGCTCAGCGCAGAAGAAAGAAAAGACAACTTCAGCGAAGTTATTCCTTACGCATACACAGAAGAACAGGCTGTTGCAGAAGCTTCCAGATGTCTGGAATGCGGATGCCACGACTACTTCGAATGTAAGCTGATTGACTTTGCAAACCAGTACGATGTACATCCTGAAAGATTCGCAGGTGACAAGAATACAATTGAATTCGAAGATGCTCATCCGTTCATCGTAAGAGACCCGAACAAGTGTATCCTTTGCGGACTTTGCGTAAGAGTCTGTGACGAAGTTATGGGCGTTGGTGCTTTAGGCCTTGTACACAGAGGTTTTGACACAGTTGTTAAGCCGAACATGGAAAAACCGCTCATCGAATCCGGATGTATCTCCTGCGGACAGTGCGTAAGCGTATGTCCTACAGGTGCTCTTCAGGAAAAGACTTCCATGATCAAGGAAACTCCGCTTGCTGCTGACATTACAGAAACGACTTGCTCGTACTGCTCCGTTGGCTGCTCGCTGAAGCTTGAATCCTACGGCGATCTCTTAATCAAAGCTAACCCGGATAAGGACGGCGTTGTAAACAAAGGTCTCATCTGCGGTAAGGGTAAATGGGGATTTGACTGCTCCGTACTCGAAGGCAAGATTGAAGATCCGCTTGTAAAGGAAGACGGAAGATTCAGAGAAGCTGATTACCATGAAGCAACGGTTCTCATCGCTAAGAGAATGCAGACAATCGGTGCGAAATACGGTAAGAACGCAATTGCAGTTGCAATTTCCGACAGATATACAAACGAAGAAGCTTATGCTATGAAGAGAATGGCAGAAGTTATGGGTGCAAAAGTCCTTTGCATGAACAACAGAGCAAACGGACTTGCTGAAGTTCTTGGCTTTGATGCTTCTCCGAACACAATCGATGAACTTCTTTCCACAAACGTAATCTTAAGAGTTGGCTTTGAAGACAATGACTCCAGAGTTATTTCCTTAAAGATGAAGCAGGCTGCAGAAGCAGGTGCTAATGTAATTAACCTCTGCAACGGTGAAAACGACCTTGGATTCCTTAAGGAAATCGCTAAGGCTATCGTCGACAGCGGCAAGGCTAAGAAGGTTGAAGGATATGACGAATTCGCAGCATCCGTTGCAAACGTTAAGGTTTCCGACGAAGCTAAGGCTATCGCAGATACATATCTTGCAGCGAAGAAGGCAATGATCGTTTACCAGCAGAACTTCCTGACTGTTGACGGTGCGAAACTTGTCGGCGACATCGCAATGCTTTCCGGACACATCGGATCACCTAGAAATGGTATCCTTATGGTTAAGCCGAAGAACAACTCTCAGGGTCTCATCGACATGGGAATCACTGCAGGCAGGGAAGCACTGGAAGGCGTTAAGGCTCTCGTAGTATTCGGCGAAAACGCTGACATCGATACAACAGGTCTTGAATTCCTTGCAGTATGCGATACTCACATGACGGAAATTGCTGAAAAGGCTAATGTAGTAATCCCTGGAACAGGATTTGCGAGTGCTGACGGTACTTATACAAATACCGAAAGAAGATTACAGCCGGTAACAGCTGCAATCGACGAAGATATCCTCTTCACGAACTGGGAAGTTGCTGCAGAAGTTGCAAGCGTATTCGAAGTTGAATTCGGATGGGATACAGAAGAAGACATTTCCGTTGAAATGTGCGACACAGTTCCTGCTTACAAGTATGCAGAAGTCGGCGAAGTTCTCGGCGGTGCATTAGCTCCGACAGACGAAGCAAGACTTGCAGTTGTAGGCGACGGCGCAGTTATTGATGCTCTTCCATGCACAGACAGCTTAATGCAGGACATCATGGACAGACTTCCAAAGGCTGCAAACCCGACAGCATAAACAATTTTATAAAAGATAATACAAAAGGGCTCTTCTTTTGAGGAGCTCTTTTTATCTGTTGAAATTTCAATATTTTGATTGAATTATACAATCTAAATCTATAGGTTTAGATATAAAATATTACAGTTAAACATAATAAAATTAACCCGAAGGATAATTGCCTCCTATCCATATTTTGGTTAAACTTTCACAAGCGGCAATCGCCGCAAGAACTTATTCCCATTTATAAATAGGAGGTATAATTATGGGCAGAAAAATACCGTTTTGGCAAGTAATTCTTGTCATGATTGTAATGATTGCATTGCTTTATTGGTCAATCGTTAAAGACGCGGGAGAAAAACCGCATATTGCTTTAATGATTGCAGCACTGGTAGCAGGTATTGTTGCATGTTCAAACGGATGGAAATGGTCATATCTTGAACAGGGTATGATTGCAGCTATTCAGAGATCCATGCAGGCAATCCTGATCCTTGCGATTTTAGGTGCAATTATTTCATCTTGGATGGCAGCGGGAACGATTCCTACAATGATGTATTACGGAATCAAAGTTATTAATCCTAAAATCTTCTTAGTAACATCCTGTTTGCTTTGCAGTATTGTATCATTGGCGACAGGATCGTCATGGTCCACTGCAGGTTCCATGGGCGTAGCGCTTATGGGTGTTGGAGCAGCACTCGGATTCCCATCTGCTATGACTGCAGGAGCAATTGTTTCCGGAGCGTACTTTGGAGACAAGATGTCGCCATTATCCGACACTACAAACCTTGCACCTGCTATGGCAGGAGCGAATTTGTTTACTCACATCAAACACATGATTTACACAACGGGAACTTCTTTAATCATTGCGTTGATTGCATACGCGGTTATGGGCTTTATGTTTGCATCCAACAACGAGGCGGACCTTTCAACAATGGATGCAATTCTTGATTTCATCAAAGGGGCATCGAATATCAGTCTTTTGACTCTGATTCCACCGCTGTTTGTAATTGTAGCTGTTGCAATGAAGCTTCCTGCAATTCCTGCACTTGTGGTTGCGGCACTTCTTGGCATTCCGTTCTTCTTTATGAACGCAGAATACATTGAATTGGCAATGGGAGATGCTATAAGTCACAATGTTTTCAACATCCTTGACTATGGTATTTCTTTGGGTAGCGTTCCTGATGATGCATCATTAATCGTTCAGAAACTTTCTTCCCTGCTTTCCTCGAGTGGACTGATTGGCATGTTTGATACAATCGCTATCATTATTGCGGCAATGTGCTTCGGCGGCATTCTTGATGTAACAGGCATGATGGCACAGATTGCAGAAAAAATTCTCAAAGTTGCAAAGGGCAGAGGCGGATTGGTTCTTGCTACAGAACTTATGTGTCTTGTTACGAACGCAGTATGCTGTGACCAGTACTTATCCTTAGTACTTCCAGGCAGAATGTTCAAGGAAAAATTTGAAGATATGAGACTTCGCCCTGAAAATCTTTCAAGATGTCTGGAAGACTGCGGAACCATTACATCCAATTTCTTCCCATGGAATACTTGCGGTGCGACAATGAGAAAATTCCTCGGTGTTGACTCCAGCTATATTCCTTATGCGATTCTTAACTGGCTCAACCCTGTAGTTTCCGTATTCTTCGGATACACAGGCATCACAATGACAAAGATGACAGATGAAGAATATGAAGCACTTCTCAGAACAAGAGAAGAAGAGCAGAAGATGGCATTAGCAGCTATGGAAGCATAATAATGTCAATTATATCCGCATAAGTCGGACTTATAAGTCCTTCTTATAATATATAAATAAATGAATGAAGGTCAAAATGTCGGGTTAAATCCCGGCATTTTGATTTTTTAAAGTAAGCTATAAGTCACTTTCTTGCTCGAATTGCAGATACGTGGTATAATAAAAAAAAAAAAGAAAAGTAAAGAAAAGTAAGGAGATAAAATGTCGCATATATTTTTTTCATAACTGTAAGTATAATTGTATTTTCGGTTATACCGCTTGTAATATTGCTTTCTTCCGTTCAGTACTTACATGGTGTTAAACCATTAGTGAAACGAATGAGTTTATTTCTTGTTATTTTTGTTGCGGAAGCTATAAGCAATATGATTCTTTTCTATAACGAGGAAGTAGTAGATATTAACATAACAAAATTATTTTATCGGTTTGGATGGTATTATTTATATGCACTTGTGTTGTTCGGCTGGCTGCCGATGTTTAAATATTTATGTAAAAATAAATTTGTAACCGTAATTGACAAGCTTAATCATTATTTTCTTATTATCTATACTACAGCATGGATATTTTCTGCCACGCTCGCACCCGAGCATTTTCGGAGCGTCATTACCATGTGTGACAAGGTGCAAATCACTTTCTTGCTTCTCGGAATCTTATCTTGCATTTATTCTTTCCTTAAAAAAGAAAAGGAAGATATGGTGTCTGTTTTTTATGCTTTGGCTGTCTTCCTCTTCAATTTGTTGTCATTTTACTGGAAGGAAGACCCACTTCTTCTTAAAGAGAATCTTTACCTCTTTTCATGGATTGGTATTGCGTTTGCGACATTAGCTTACATCATCTATGTTGTAAAAAGAGAAAAATCGAAAAGTGTTTCATGTGCACAGGAAAAGATTATTGATATTGACGGTGCTTATCGTAAGCTCCGGGAGGCTTATGGTTTGACCAAAAGAGAGGAAGATATTCTTCGTGAAATCTATTCGGGCAAGAGCAACCAGCAGATTGCTTCCGATTTATGCATAAGCGAAGCAACCGTAAAAGCACATATTCATAATTTACTTGGAAAGATGAGCGTCGGAAGCCGTGTGGAAGCTATTGTGGTCGTACAAAAAGAAATATATTTATAATTTTTGGTGACGATATTCAAAGAGGAAAAAAGATCATGATTTTATTTTTTACAGGTACAGGAAACAGTGCATATATAGCAGGAAAAATTTCGCAGACAACCGGAGATCGCATTGTGAGCATGAACGATAAAATTAAGGCGGGAGATTGTCGGAAAGTGGAATGTGATGAGAAACTTATCGTCGTTGTCCCGACTTATGCATGGAGAATTCCCCACATTGTGGACGAATGGCTTAGGAAAGCGGAACTTTCAGGTGCAAAACGCATCTGGTTTGTTATGAACTGCGGCGATCAAATTGGAAATGCCGACAAGTACAATCGCAGGCTTGCCGAAGAAAAAGACCTTGAATATATGGGCACTGCAGAAATCAGAATGCCGGAAAATTATATCGCAATGTTTCAAGTTCCGAATCATGAGGATGCAGAGAAAATTGTTAGGGATGCAGACCCACATATTACAGCAGCGGCAGAAGCAATAAAAGATAACAGAGCGTTTCCTAAGACAAAGAACAATATGGTATACCGGCTGATGAGCTCGGCTGTCAATCCTGTTTTTTATCCGCTGTTTGTGTCAGCAAAAAAATTCACGGCAGACAGCCGCTGTACAGGGTGCGGAAAATGTGTTAGACTATGTCCGTTAAATAATATCAAAATCGTAGACGGCAAACCTGTGTGGGGCAGGAACTGTACACATTGCATGGCATGTATTTGCTACTGTTCGCAGGAGGCAATCGAGTACGGCAGCAAAAGCGTCGGAAAGCCAAGATATTATTTCGATTTTTTCAATTCAAAATAAAATGCGGACAGAAAATTATGGGCAATTAAGAAATAAAAAATTTTCTGAAAATAAAAAAAATTTTGTAACCTTTTGTGCGTCTGTACGGAGTATATTGTGTAAGGGTTAACAAACCGACATACTTACACGAAGTTATAGGAATTATCGAAGCACAAGGAGGAATATGAAATGAAGAATTTATTACCATTACTTTTAATCTCATGTATTATGCTTGTATTCTCCGCTTGTGGTACTTTATGATTGAGATAAAGTAACAGAAGGGGAATTGGTATAACGGATTAATCAGACAAGAGCCGGCGTAAGATGAACGCCGGTTTTATTTTTTTTGCATAAAACCTTGTCCTACACATAAAATGTACAAACCAAGGAAAAGAGGGCAGGCATATGAACAATTTTGATGAAATTCTAAAAAAACTTCCAAGAAGCATTTCAGATGATCTAAAGTCACTTCCCGCATCCGTAATTTCTGAAGTGGAAGAAGTAAGACTTCGATGCGGCAGAAACATAAGACTGAAAAGTCATTTCTTTGAAAAAGCAATCGCCCATATCATAACCTCCGAAGAACTGCGAAGTACATTAAACAGCTTGATAAAGTATTCTTTTTATGCCTATGAGCAGGATTTGGCAAACGGATTTGTAACAATCGAAGGCGGACACAGAGTCGGTGTATGCGGCAAAGTCGTCATTAAAGACGGAAGACCCGCACTGATAAAGGAAATCAGTTCGCTGAATATCCGATTTGCAAAGGAGATAAAAGGCTGTGCGGATAAACTGACAAGCGAGGTACTTGACGATAACGGCAAGGTGATAAACACGCTGATTGTATCACCTCCCGGCTGCGGCAAGACTACAATGATACGGGATTTGACGAGAAATATAAGCAATCGGAGGCTTCAGGTGGCTGTGTGTGACGAACGATCCGAAATTGCGGGAATGTATTGCGGCAGGACGAGTTTTGACCTTGGGAGCAGAACCGATGTGCTTGACGGCTGCGATAAAGCATACGGCATTCCGATGTTGATCCGATCGATGGCTCCGGATGTAATCGTAACCGATGAAATCGGCAAGACAGAGGATATAAGAGCCGTTCAGCAGTGTCTCAGCACGGGAGTCGGACTGATAACGACGATACACGGGAGCAATTTGGATGAAATTGAAAGTTCCGCTATCGGAAGTCTCATACGAGAAAAGGTGTTTAAAAGAATCGTATTTTTGACAAAAGAAGGCGGTCCGGGAACCATCAAAGAGGTGCTCCATGCTTAAATTCGCGGGAATCGTCGGACTTGTGGCAGCACTTGGACTTATCGGAATTTTAAAAGCGGAGGAATTGAAATCCCGTGTAAAGGATCTTGAGGATTTTCTGAGGATGTGTCTTTTTCTGAAAAGCAAAATAAACTATCTGCGGGAACCTCTTACATACGCGTACTCGACGGGAAATTCGGGGAGTGGGAATCGGGCGGATTTACTGCTGCATGAGGTATTTGTCGAGATTGATGAAAAACAAGGGGAAATCGAAGAAATATGGGCTCAAAAAGCGAATGAGATATATAAAACCTCTCGTCTCACCAAGGCGGATATGAATTACATCCGTTATCCCGGAAAATTTATCGGACAGACCGATTACGAAAATCAGCTTTATCAATTTGAATATATTCAAAGTTCATTGGAAAATCAAATAAAAGAAGCCGATGAAGAATTAAAAAGGAAAGGGCCATTATATCGAAAGCTTGGTTTTTTTGCAGGGGCTCTGATAGGAATAATACTTTTTTAAAAAAAGTAAGGAGAGAACATGTCTTTTGATGTTGACATTTTATTTAAGATTGCTGCAATCGGTATTGCAATTGCACTTCTTAATCAAATATTGAACAAAGCGGGGCGCGAGGAGGAGGCCATGATGACAACGCTTGCGGGAGTTATCATCGTTCTTGCGATTGTAATTAAGATGATAAGCGAGTTTTTCGACACAATAAAAACTTTTCTGAGTTTTTAGAAGGAGATTACAATACAATGCTTGCAATAATAAAGATTTGCGCGGTTGCCGTTGTCGGGGTAATCATCGTCGCTTTGATACGAAATTACAAGCCGGAATTTACGGTTGAAGCTGTCTTGTGCACTTCAATCCTGCTCTTATTTTATATTTTGGAATGCCTCCGATACGGTTTTGCGTTTATAGACAATTTTTATGCGCGGCTTACATACGGACATGACTATTTTCCGATTATTATTAAAGTTCTGGCCATCGCATATGTAACGGAGTTTGTCTTTTCATTGTGTGAAGACGCAGGGGAAAAGTCAATCGGTACAAAAGTTGAGATGGCAGGTAAAATCGCAATTTTTTTTGCTGCAATCCCGATATTTACCTCGCTGATAAACCTGCTTGACAGTCTGATTTAACGGAAAATGGATTACAAAGAAATACTGAAAGAACAATTTCATAATGTCGTTGATTTGGATCAAATCGATGAAATTTCAAAGGAAACTTATGAACTCAGCGAGGGGCTTTCCGAATCCTTCAGCCTCGAAAAAATACTGGAGTCTACCCTAAACGGAGAAAGTTTTTTTCATAATCAGGAACTTATTTCGGGAATCAAAGACCTGGCACTGTATGAAATACGAAATGCGATGATTCTGGGTGTGGAAATCCTGATAATCTGTGTCGTAATCGGGCTTTTGAAAAACCTTTCGGCGTCTTTCGGCAGTAAATCCATGTCCGATATTTCGATGCTCGTATGTACGATGGTGATAATCGGCATTTCAATGAACAGTTTTAGGATTGTGTATCAGCTTGCGCTGGATTCGGTAAGCGTAATGGTCAGCACAATGGAAATTCTGACGCCGATATTGCTTGGGATAATGATATCAACGGGGGCCGTAACATCCGGGAGTATTTTGAGCCCTGTTATCATAGGCTCGGTTACAGGATTTGGTGTAATCTTGAAGAAAATTATCCTTCCGGCACTGTTTGTGGCAACCATATTGGGTTTGATAAATTGTTTAACAGAAAAAGATTATGTAAACAAACTCGGAAAACTCATCCGGAATGCGTCACTTATCGTAACAGGACTGATAATTGCTGTTCTCACGGGAATTATTACAATCCAGGGTCTGATTACCGAAACATCTGACAGCCTTCTGATGTCGGCGGCAAAATATTCCCTGAGTACATTCATACCGATTGTCGGCGGCTTTACATCTGACACGATTGAACTGTTTCTTCGCTGCATGGGGACGATTAAAAATGTAGTCGGGGTATTTGCAGTCATTACGCTTGTGCTGATTGTGGTTGTGCCGCTTATCAAAATCCTGATTATTGCTTTGATTTACAAACTGACGGCGGCTGTGACCGAGCCTGTAAGCGAGAGTAAGATCTCGGACGGTCTCAACGAAATGGGAAGCTGCCTGATATCAATGGCATCCATCATGTTTTTCTGTGCGCTGCTTTTCATTATGTTTGTAAGCATTATCCTGAGAATAGGGGGAAATGCATAATGAGCGAGATATTTCAGTGGGTGAGAGATATTTTTATCATCATAATTTCGCTTACGTTTTTCCAGATTCTCTTGCCTGATTCGACTATGCCATTACGGTATAATAACGACAAACGGAAAAAGCCTTGATTTTCAAGGGGTTT
>ERZ780149.494-NODE-494-length-50613-cov-4.286246_pt1 | contig 50613 bp, 46 predicted proteins | sample MGYA00511367_ERZ780149 | MGnify/ENA primary metagenome ERZ780149 (study PRJEB29588, sample SAMEA2153852) | human gut metagenome | biome: human gut; feature: human-associated habitat; material: faeces | place: Denmark | collected 2008/2010 ... | reverse complement strand
ATGGGCTGGTCGTTGCGATCATCGTGATCGACGTAGAAACCGGCAAGCTGATGGCGGCGCCGGAGATCATTTCCCGCGGGTTTATCTACATGCGCGACTCGGAGGAGCTGATCCATGAAACGGTCGCCATGTTGACGGAAGAGGCACAGAAATTTGAAGGCGCGCACAAATCGGAATATTCTGCCATCAAAAACGGCATTCGGCAGCGGCTCAAGAGCCTGCTCAAGAGCAAGACCAAGCGCACGCCCATGCTGCTGCCCATTATTTTGGAAATCTGATTGGAGGTTTGAGGATCATGGTCGTTTATGACACGGCGAGACAGCTGGCGGAGGAACTGAAATCGAGCGACGAATACCGCGCATATGCCGCGGCCCGCGAAACGGCCATGGCAAATGAAACGACGCGCGCGCTGGTGGCGGGATACCATAAACTGCAGATGCAGGCGCAAGCTGTCATGGTACAGGGCGGGAAAGACGAAGAGCTGCTGCAAAAGCTGCAAAAGGTCGGCGAGGTGCTTCAGCTGGACAAGGATGCTTCGGCCTTTCTGCTGGCGGAGTACCGGCTGAACCGGATGCTGGGCGATGTCTACAAAATTCTCGCGGAAGCGATAGACGTCGACCTGAGCGGCCTGGAGGGATGAGCTTGCGCCGGAGCGCACAGCTTGTTATACTGATGCTATGGCAACGACACAGCACAAAAAGGGATTGAGCGCAAAGCAGCGCAGGCTGCGCAGAATGTGGCGCACGGTGCGCCCGTTTGTCGTGTTGGCGGTGAGCGTGGTGGTCGTGTTTTTTGTAGCGCGGTTTACGGTCAACTATGTGTTGTCCAACTTTATCAATCCGGTAGATGTCAACGACGCTACGCCCATCGAGGTCGTCATTCCGTCCTCCTCATCGGCGAGCACGATTGCGCGCATCCTCTACAATGCCTGCGGGGAGGATGAGGAAGGACTCATAGCCAATACCGCCGTTTTCAAGGTCTATGTCGACTTTGTGGGCAAGGCCAACAAGATGCAGGCGGGTACGTATATCCTGTCCAAGAACATGTCGATCAAGCAGATTGTGGACATCATCTGCGAAGGCAACCCGCCAAAGGAGTCCATCACGCTGACGATTCCGGAAGGGTATACCGTGTCCGATATCGCGAACCTGCTTGTGGAGAAGGGCCTGATTGAGGACCCCGCGGAATTTACTAACGCCTGTGTGGACCAGACCGGCTTTGAAAGCTTTACGTTCCTGCCGGCATCTGGGGCGGGCAGACGGTATTTGCTGGAAGGCTACCTGTTCCCGGATACCTACGAGGTGTTCGTGGACGCGTCGGTAGACTCGATCATCATTCGATTACTCAACCGGTTCAATGAAATCTTTACCGACGAGTATATCGCACGCGCCGAGGAACTGGGCATGACGATGGACGAAGTGGTTACGCTCGCCTCCATGATCGAACGGGAGGCGCAGGTGGATACCGACTTTGCAAAGGTCTCGGCCGTGTTCCACAATCGCCTGGAACAGGGGATGCGGCTGGAGTCCTGCGCCAGCCTCTCCTATGTACTCAATGCCCGGAAATACACTTTTACAGAATCTGAGCTTGCAACGGATTCGCCGTACAATACCTACCGGCAGGAAGGGCTGCCCGTCGGCCCCATCAGCAACCCGGGCAAGCTGGCCATTGAAGCGGCACTGTATCCAAACGAAGAGTTCCTGGAAGAAGGGTACCTGTATTTCTGCAACGGTAAGCTGCAGGTGACCAATGCCGACGGCACCGTCACGCACAACTATGCTCTGGTGTTTGACAAGACATATGAAGAACATCAGCAACATGTCATAGAATACCGCCCATACTGGCCGTAATGGCATCGCTTCAAAAAGCTCTGCTGGAAATGGCAGAGGAGCATAAAGAAGTATTGCGAAAATACTGACCTATGCCAAGTGAACGGGAAATATGAAACCTCTATGTGAATGGACGAACCATTTGCATAGAGGTTTTCTTTTGCTTCTTAAAATTTTTCAGCGTCCGCAGGACGCGCAGCCGTCACCGAATGGGGACGATCTTGGGGGCTTGGGGGGGGAAATCCCTCAACAAGCATTTTGGCCGGTGCAATCCGGAAAAAAATCGCAAAACATGTATATGTTTGCATTGCTTGCCAATTTGTGAAAACAGCCTATGAATATAACTGAATTTCTAATTGTTTTGAAGCAATACTCGGACTGCTTGCGGCGTTTCTCCAAATCTCTGCTGAAAGATATGGTAGAAATTTGATACTCCATGATAGCCAACTGCTTTTGCGATGTCGCCAGTGGACATATCGCTTTTTTCAAGAAGCTCCAGAGCAAGTTCCATCCGCAATGCCCGAATGTATTCCCCAACGCTTTTGCCTTCTGTAAGCTGAAATGCTTTTTGGAGCTTGTTTTTGTTAAGCGCAACCTTTTTGCTAAGTTCAAGAATTGTGGGAACACTGCCGATGTTTTCTTTAATCAATCGCTTTGCCTGTAAAACGGCTGCAATTTCATCTTCACTTAGGTAAACAGGCGGAGCGGAGGTATATTTCTGTACCAAATCCAACAGATACCCCGCAGCGGCTAATCCCTGGCCTCTCATCCAAAGCTGAAACGCTTCTCCTGTAAGCGGGCAATTTTCAATACGCCGATAGACAGATAACAACTCCGGCGAATGAAGCTCGTTGAAAGCAAGAGAGCGTTTGGCATCTTCCCAAAAGCTATCGTAGAGAGCTACGTTATTCTCACGAAAAAAAGATTCCTGAAAATACATTCCCCGAAACCGGAGTCGCTGCCCACCGGATATTTTCATAAAAAGAGGAACCGGAGAATTAAAAACATAGCAGTCTATGCCGTTGCGGGATTTCCTCATTTCGGATTTTCGGTTATAACTAATCATTTGTCCTTCTTCCGTAAAGCCGATTCCTATATATCTCTGTTGGATTTGCGAACGGAACACTATATCCTTTGGAAATATAACGTCAACAGAAGCCACACAACAACCATGCAAATCTCCCCAAAACCGGACATAGGAAGTCTTATCGAAAAAAGTAAACAAAGTGCAGTTCCCAATTTCTTTTTGTTCGGCTCCCAGAGAACCATAAAACAGCAATGTTTCATCTATATTATGAATTGTAATCATAGTAATCACCTCTATACGGAAATGGCACATCTTTTTCTATTTTGGCACGATTTTTGGTTAGCAAAAACTAACTGCTGAGATAAAGTATATCAAGAAAACCGCTTAAAATCAAGGGGTTTTCGAACAGCATAGGATAATAGCGTTGTGTTTTAGGCACTGTAAGGCCGCTTGACGGAAAGCAGGAAGTGTTGCATGATGTCCGTTGGTTAGCTTGCGCTAACCAACGATAAACACTTGTCTTTCCGAACAGCAAATCTGAAAGGCAGAGAAAGGAGAACTATGAAAGAGACAAAGGAAAACGCTGTCCTGCGGGTATTCCAAACCGCACGATGCAGTTCTGCCCGATATATCATTGGCGTAGCCTGTTCCTCTGTCAGCATATTGCTGTCGGGCGTTCCATTCTATACGATCTACCAAATCGTCCGTATCTTTCTGGAAGCGTCCTTAAACAATACGGCTGTAGACGTGTCCGCTGCATAGCTGTGGGCGGGAATTACGCTGGCAAGCATTGTCATTGGCATAGTGCTTTCAATTATCGGCAGTTTTGTTTGCCATTCCTGTGCCTTTCACGCGCTCTACGGTTTGCGCATGAGGATTCTGAATCACATGGGCAGATTAAATCTGGGCTTCTTCACGGGCGGACAGTCCGGCGCGGTGCAAAAGACCATGAACGATAACATCGAAAAAATGGAAAATATGATCGCTCACGATGTATCGAACCTTATAGGAGCCGGTCTTTTGCTGGTTTCGCTGTCGGTGCTGCTGTTTTCCATCAATGTGCCGCTCACCTTGACGATTGTTGCTGCATTAGTTCTTGCGTTTATCATTCAGTTTTCGGCTTTTGGAGGAAAGCGGGGGCAGAAGATTTGGACGGATCTCAACCGTTCTTCCACAGAACTGGACGCGGCATTTTCAGAGTATGTGTCCGGGATGGAAGAAGAAAAAATCTTTGGAAAGCCGGAGGCCGCAGCTTTACGGCTAACCAGCCTGATAGAAAAAAACCGAAAAAGCCTGATGGCCTACCTAAAAAGAGTTACGCCTATTTACGGCGCTTACAAAACCATCACGCTTTCTGTACTGGCCTTTCTTTTGGCTGTGGGATGTGTCCTGCTGTATCTGAATCCCGGCGATCACAGCTTGATGATGGAACTGTTGATGTTTCTGATTGTCGGCCCGGCAGTCATCAGCCCACTGATGGAATTAGTAGAGTTTGGCGCAGACCTGCGGAATCTGGCTGTACGGATGGATCAGATCGAGGACATTATGAAAATGGAGCCAATGGCAGAAGGTACGTATGATACCACGCCAGTTTCTGCGGAACTTATCTTTCAGGATGTGAGTTTTTCTTACCAAAAAGCAGCAGACCCTCTGCGGCGCATGGCACTGGAGCATGTCACAATGCACATTCCGGCTGGTTCTTTCGCGGCTTTAGTCGGACCGTCGGGCGGTGGAAAATCCACAGCCGGACAGCTTCTGGCAAGATTTTGGGATGTGGAAAGCGGAAGTATCTTGCTTGGCGGAAAGGATATACGGGATTATTCCACCAAAGCCCTTATGGATACGGTCGCCTTTGTGTTCCAGGATACCTACATATTTGCGGAGAGCGTTTATGACAATATCGCCATGCACCAAAATGTAACTCAAGAAGCAGTTGAGTATGCTGCAAAGGCCGCACGCTGCCACGATTTTATTCAAGCATTACCGGAAGGCTATCACACCAAATTAGGTGACGGCGGGCACAAATTATCCGGTGGAGAAGCGCAGCGCATTGCCATTGCAAGAGCGATTCTGAAAAACGCCTCGATTGTCGTGCTGGATGAAGCGATGGCTTTTACGGATGCAGAAAACGAGCTTGCATTGCGGGAAGGTATGGCAGAACTACTGAAAGGAAAAACAGTTCTGATGATCGCGCATCGCCTCTACTCCATCCAAGACGCAGATATGATTTTCGTTTTGGAAAACGGACGGCTGAAAGAAAGCGGGACGCACAAAGACTTGCTTCAAAAGCATGGCCTGTATGCCCATCTGTGGGACATTCAAAACGAAACCGAAAGCTGGCGAATGAAAGGAGGGGCAGTGCATGTTTCAGATAATCCGGCAATTCACCTTCCATAGACCGAAGGAAATCATTCAGCCTACCGTATGGCTGTTTCTTTCGCAGGCGTGCAGTATGCTTCCGGCCATTTTAGCATATATGGCAATCTATACGCTGGGGCAGGCTTTTGTGCCGCCATATACATTGGATTTGCATTTCCTTATTATACTTGCAGCGATTGGTTTGGGATATATCCTGCTTCAATACGCGGTAGAGCTGGTTTCCTACTACTTCACCTATGGGCGTGCTTACAGCGATACGGCGAAAAAACGGGTGGCATATATCCAAAAGCTGCGCCGCCAGCCGCTGGGATTCTTTTCATCCAAAGAATCGGGGGAGCTGGTTAGTTCCTTTGCCAATGATTTTTCAAACGTGGAATACACGCTCTGCTACTGGCTGCCCTATCCCATTGGCGTCGGAGTGCTGCTGGCAATTTCCATTGTATGGATCTGTCTGTATGACTGGCGAATGGGAGTCGCCATGTTTGGTATGCTGCCGGTTTGCGCGGCGCTTATGTTCGGGATTGCCCGGATCAAAGAAAAGCACAGCAGGCAGGTCATGGAGGCAAAAATCCATGCGGCTACACAAATCAATGAATATCTTCATGGTATGAAAGATCTGAAGGCATATCATCGTACAGGAGACGGCTTTCATGCTTTGGAAACGGCCATGCGGAAATTGCGGGATGAATCGCTGAAAGAAGAAGCAGTGGCAGGCAGCTTGTCCACCTTGTGTTCTTCTTTGGTTAAGTTCATTGTTCCCATTACGGCTGCGGTTGGGCTTTATCTGCTGATCGGCGGCACACTGTCTGTTTTAGATTTTGCAGGCTTTCTCGTTTTAGCGACTAAACTGGTAGAAGCGGAGTTGATGATTGTCACCAGCATATCCGCGCTGCGCGGGATGCTTCCTTCCGGCGAGCGGTTAGACAAGGTGATGACAACAGACGAACCGACGGGGGAACAACAGATAGAAACCGGAAATTCCTACTCCTTTGAGAATGTTTCTTTTCATTACGCAAAAGGGCAAGAAATTATCCAAGGTGTTTCCTTTGATACGCCTTCCGGTTTGCTGACTGCATTGGTAGGACCATCAGGAAGCGGAAAGTCCACCCTGCTTCGCCTGATGGCGCGGTTTTGGGATTATCAGACCGGGCATATCTGGATGGATGGCAAAGACATTCGTGAAGTTCAAACGGACAGTCTGCTTTCCAACATTTCTATGGTCATGCAGAACGCCTATTTATTCCGTGGAACCATTCGGGATAATCTTTGTTTTGGCAATGAGAGCATTGCGGAGGAACAGATGATAAAGGCGTGTAAGCAAGCCCGCTGCCATGATTTTATCTCTGCCCTGCCGGAAGGATATGACACGGTTATTGGCGAAGGAGGCGCAACGCTTTCCGGTGGTGAGCGCCAGCGGATTTCCCTTGCCAGAGCATTCTTAAAAGATGTACCGATTCTTCTGCTGGACGAACCAACCGCATCTTTGGATGCGGATAATGAGGCAATGGTGCAGAAAGCACTGGACGAGATTTCCAAAGAGCGCACGGTCATTATGATTGCGCACCGGTTAAAAACCGTGCGTGGCGCCGATCAAATCCTCGTATTGCAGGATGGGAAGATCGTAGAGAAAGGCACCCATAACCAGCTTATAGGGCAAAAAGGATTATATGCCCGACTGTGGGGGCTGCAAAGCCGAGCTGGAGATTATACATTCAAACAATCTTAGGAGGAAAATCAATGAACAAAACAAAGTTTCTGAATCTCAAAGAGCTTGTAATTGTACTTTTACTGGCCTGCGTGGAAACAGCCATCGCGCTTGTAACCACCATGCCGTTTGCGGCGAATTTGCAGCTCGTCTATTTTCTCGCACCCGGCCTCGCAGGTTTAATTAACGGTATCATCTACGTCCTACTCATAAAGAAGTGCCCGAAAATCGGCACGCAGTTTATCATCCCAATGATTTATGGTCTGTACTTCCTGTTTACGGGCAGCGTCTATGTATTTGCGTTCTTCGCAATTCTGGCGGTTGTAAACGAACTCATTATGCTGGGCGGCGGGTACAGAAGCAAAATCCGTTCGGCCATCCCCCATGCGCTTACATGGATGCTCAACGCAATGGGCAGCACGCTGACCATGCTGCTGTTCCGCGATAGTTTGGTACAAAGCTATGTTGCTATGGGCATGGATGCCGCCAGTGCGGACGCGGCTATTGCGTCTTTGGAAGGATTCTGGCTGGCTCCACAGAATATTGCCATTGCCTTAGCTGCCGCCGCAGCTTTGTCTATTGCCGGATATGCGCTGGGCATGAAAATGCTGGGCAAACATTTTAAACCTGCCGGAGTTGCGTAATGGAAAAACGAAAGCAGAGCCATTTCCGGCCAGACCCACGCACATGGTTGCTGCTCTGCCTGCTGGGGATTGCCTCGATCCTGCTGGTTCACTCTGAAATCGGAGGATTATGCCTGTTCCTGGGGTGCCTGCTGATCCATCTTGTATCGGGAAACGCGAATAAGCTCCTGCCTTATATGCTGTATTACATTGTTTTTTATGGAATCAGTTGGGCGGGCGTAAGGCTGCTGGACAGCAGTGTGGCCTTTTCTGTAAGCTCCATGCTGTCCAGCATTGGAGTTGTCGGAAGGAAAACTCTGATTCCCTTATCCTTTGCTACGGCTCTTGCTGGAGAACCCACTGGTTCTTTGATGGCGGCTTTGCAGGCCATGCGTTTTCCAAAGGCTGTCGGGATGGCGGCCTCGGTGGTTCTGCGATTTTTCCCAACGATTTCCGGGGAATATCGGGCCATCCGTTCTTCTCAGCGGTTTCGGGGGATTGGGGTAGACGTGGTTCACACGCTTACCCATCTTCCCGCTACGGTGGAATATATCTTAATCCCGCTGATTTTGAGGACGACAAGGGTGGCGGAAGAACTGTCCGCGTCTATGACGGTGCGCGGCGTGCGTTTTTCCGGCGCAACCATCAGTTACCGCCCCATCCATTTTAGCCGGAAGGACGGCGCTCTTTGCGTATTTATGGTGTTGATTGCCAGTGCGGTTTTTGTGCTGGAGAAAGGAGGGATTTTGTGATCAAATTAAAGAATATTTCCTTCTCCTATGCGAACAACTGTGAGGACAGCCAACTGCGCCACATTGATTTGACGGTTAAGAAGGGCGAACTGATTATTCTGGCGGGCAAAAGCGGCTGCGGTAAAACAACTTTGACAAGGGTTCTCAACGGGCTTTGTCCGCAGTTTTATCCGGGAAACCTTACAGGCAGCTATTCTCTGGATGGACAGGACGCGCTTAAAATACCAATTCATCAGTTAGGTACGATGGTGGGAAGTGTATTCCAAGACCCGCGCAGCCAATTTTTCACTACTAATACGACCGACGAGATTGCGTTGGGCATGGAGAATATTCCATTGGCGCGCACTGTCATGCGGGAACGGATAGAGACAGTATGCGCACAGATGAACATTGACCGGCTGCTCGACCGGAGAATATTCCCGCTGTCCAGCGGAGAAAAGCAGCTTATCGCTATCGCATCCATTTGTGCTATGGGATCCAAAGTAATCGTGATGGACGAACCTTCCGCAAATCTGGACAGCGACGCTATGGTGCGGTTGGGTACGCTGCTCTACCGGTTGAAAGCGGCCGGGCATACCATTATCCTTTCAGAACACCGTTTTCACTATGTAAGGGATTCCTTTGACCGGCTTATTTTTATGGAAGATGGTGCAATTTCTGCTATTTACGACCATAATGAAGCGTTACGGTTGAAAAGAGAGCAGCTTGCGGGCATGGGGTTGCGTCCCTTTCAGGCACCGGCTTTTCAGGTGGGCGGCGCGTTTCAGTCAAAACCGGAAGATACTTTGCAGGTTTCTGAAATCTCCTGTATGCTGGACGGACGCCAGATTTTAGAAGAAGTTTCTTTCTCAGCGAGAAACGGAAAAATCCTTGCCATTGCCGGGCCAAACGGCGCGGGAAAGTCTACTCTGTGCCGGACGATCACGGGGCTTTACCGGGCGATGGGAACGGTGCAGATTGACGGGGAATATCTGAAACGAAAAAGGCGCACGAACCATTCTTTTTTTGTGCAGCAGGATTCCGATTACCAGCTCTATGCCCCTACGGTCTTGGATGAGTTTTGGATTGGAAAAAGAGAAACACCTGCTCGAAAAGAGACCGCTTTGGCGAGATTAAATGAAATGGGGCTGGACGCTTTTCATAACCGGCACCCAGCCTCGCTTTCCGGCGGCCAGAAGCAGCGACTGCTTTTGGCGATTGCGGTAGCCAGCAACAGAAACCTTCTTGTATTTGACGAACCGACAAGCGGACTGGATGGGTACAATATGCGGTTGACGGTGCAGCTTTTCAAACAGCTCGCAAAGGAGGGCAAGTGCGTTCTTCTGATTACACATGACATGGATTTAATTGCCGAAGCCGCTGACTGCGTTCTATACCTCGAACAAGGAAAAGTGCGTTACCATCGCAATGTGCTGCGGCAAGTATAGGGAAAGGAGGTGTGCCAATGGCTTTGACATCAGCGATGGAGGGTTATCTGGAGGCTATCTTAATGATAAAACAGCAGCACGGTTATGTTCGATGCGTAGATGTCGCAGAGCAGTTGGGGGTAAAAAAGCCTTCCGTAAGCCGGGCAGTCAAGGAACTATCCAGATCCGACCATCTTGTTAAAAATGCTGATGGCACACTCTCCCTCACAGAAACAGGATTGCAGCTTGCCGAACAGATTTACGAAAAGCATCGTTTTTTTACAGAACGGCTTATAGCAGCTGGTGTGGATCCCAAAACTGCGGAACAAGATGCCTGCGGAATTGAACATGTAATCAGCTCAGAGTCTTTTCAAAAGTTAAAGAAGGTATTTGATGACGGTTAGGTGGTGGTGATATGGGAAATTAGCCGTGTTGGATTTAGAGGATTCTGGCAGACAAATAGGCAAAAAACTGCTTTCCCTGCTTTCCCCGAATCAAAAGAAGGAGTTGGCTCAATTTGTTCGTGACTATGAGGCTGGCGATATTCCGGCTGATCTTCCATATACAACGCACTTTCGAGGCCAGTATTTTACTCCATTACAGGTGGATCAGCCATTAACAGAAATCCGGGAAGGTGATTTATATTTCTGTTTAGAGCAACGCCTTGTGATGGTGCAAGGCAATGTGATTCCTCTGACAGTCAAAGAATTTGAAATCTTCTCCTTGCTTATCTTAAATCCAAAACGAGTATTCACCTATGAAATGCTTATGGATCCGGTATGGAAAGAAGATTATACTTACTATTCACGGAAAGCGGTAAACAACCATGTAAGCAATCTACGGAGAAAATTGAGGGTTTCCCCTGATCTGCCGGACTATGTAAAAAGCGTCTACGGTATCGGCTATAAGTTTGAAGAAAAATAGAAAGGTGAGGAAGTGTATAAACGCTGCCTCACCTTGTTTTATCTCTAATGTCTCTGAAATGCTTCTATGGGTAATTTCCCTCTTGACAGAACCCGCCTCTCGAGATAAAATATAACAGTGGTATATAACAGCGTTATAAGGAGACGAAGAAAATAGACGGCAATCTGACAACCTTAGAACGTATCCACCAGGCCGCAAAAGCAGAGTTTTTAGAAAAAGGGTACAAAGACGCTTCCTTGCGGAATATTGTGAAATCCGTGGGAATGACTACCGGAGCCTTTTATGGCTATTACAAAAGCAAAGAAGAATTGTTCGAGGCTTTGGTAGGCGAGCATTATGCGTACCTGCTTGGCTGTTTTCAAAAAGCGCAGAAGGAATTTGCCGATCTCCCCCACGAGCAGCAGCCGGAGGTTATGGGAGACATTTCCGGCGCTTGCATGTTTGATATGCTCCACTACGCTTATGAACATCTTGAGGAATGTAAGCTCATCCTCTGCTGCTCGGAAGGGACAAAATTTTCCGGCCTTATTGATGAAATGGTGGAAATTGAGGCAGCGGCAACCCATGCCTATCAAGAAGTCTTGCAGGAGCTTGGGCGGCCTTCTCCCCAGATTGACCCCGCGCTGGAGCATATCCTGATTACCGGCATGTTCCACACCTTTTTTGAATTGGTGATTCACGAGATGCCGCTTCAAAACGCAGAAAATTATGTGAAGGAAATGCGGGCTTTCTATACAGCCGGATGGATGAAAATTATGGGGCAGTAACGCCCTGTAATTTTTGCCCACGAGTTAGCGATAACTAACTTATACGGATATAAGAAGGACGCGCTTGTGTTCTCTTTATCATAGATGAAATAAAGAAAAGGAGGAATCTTCTTTGAAAAAACAATCCAATCTGTCACGCCTGCTACAGATTGCAGGCAACCACAAATACCTGACTTACGCTTCCTGGGTGCTTTCGGCCATCAGCGCCCTTATCGCATTGGTGCCGTTCTACTATATCTGGAAGGTCATGCAGGAAGTGTTGGCAATTGCGCCGGATTTCAGCCATGCGCAAAACCTGACCCGTAACGGCTGGATGGCGGTGCTGTTCGCAGTGATCGCGGTGTTGGTCTACATAGGCGCTCTGATGTGTTCCCACAAAGGGGCGTTCCGCATTGCCACCAATCTGCGCCTACAAACGATGGAGCATATTGTAAAGCTGCCGCTGGGGTTTGCAGAGCAATTCGGCAGCGGCAGGCTGCGCAAGATCGTCAATGAATCCAGCGCCGCCACCGAAACCTATCTGGCGCATCAGCTTCCCGACCGTGCCAATGCCATTGCGACGCCATGCGGCCTTTTGGTTCTGCTGCTGGTGTTCGACTGGCGGCTGGGACTTTTGAGCCTTGTGCCGGTAGTGCTGGGCTTTCTGATTATGATGACGATGACCGGAAAGAAAATGCAGGAAAAAATGAAAGAATACCAAAACGCTCTCGATGATATGTCCAATGAAGCGGTAGAGTATGTACGGGGGATTCCCGTTGTAAAAACCTTCGGGCAGACCATATTCTCCTTCAAAAAATTCAAGGATTCCATTGATAGGTATAAGGTGTGGGTGATTGCCTATACCAAGCAGCTTCGAGCACCCATGATGTTCTATACGGCAGCCATCAACGGCGTCTTTGCCGCGCTGATTGCCGGTGCGCTGATTTTTACCCAAGGCGGCGTTACCAAGGATTTCCTGCTGGATCTCATGTTCTATATCATCATTACGCCCATTATCTCCGTTACCCTCACCCGCATCATGTTCCAGAGCGAAAACGCCATGATTGTAGACGATGCCTTGCAGAGAATCGACAGCGTATTGAATCTTAAGCCGCTTGCAGAACCAAAACAGCCGGAACACCCAGAGGACGCTTCGGTACAGCTTAACCATGTTCATTTCAGTTATGATGGAAAAAACGAGGTCATCAAGGATATTTCCCTTTCAATTCCCGCAGGGCAGACGGTAGCTTTTGTGGGACCTTCTGGCGGTGGCAAGACCACGCTTGCCAATCTGATCTGCCGGTTTTTTGACCCGCAAGGCGGGCAGGTGAAAATTGGCGGCGTGAATGTGAAGAACATCGCCAAAGAGGAACTTATGAATACCGTTTCTTTTGTATTCCAGAACAGCCGCCTAATCAAAGCCTCGATTTTGGAAAATGTACGCATGGGAAAGCCTAACGCGACCCGCGAAGAAATTATGGCCGCGCTCCATAATGCCCAGTGCGACGATATTCTGGAAAAGCTGCCGAGGGGCGCAGACACCGTGATCGGGACAAAAGGTGTGTACCTTTCCGGCGGCGAACAACAGCGGATTGCCATCGCCCGCGTGATGCTGAAAAATGCGCCTGTCGTAATTTTAGACGAGGCCACCGCCTTTGCCGACCCGGATAATGAATCCCGCGTACAGGCAGCCTTTTCCAAGCTGTCACAGGGGAAAACGGTGATTATGATCGCCCATCGGCTCTCTACCGTGGCTGGCGTAGACCAAATCTATGTCATTGAGGACGGGCAGATCACAGAGAGCGGCAAAAGCCGTGAGCTGTTGAAAAAAGGCGGCGTATTCAGCCGCATGTGGCAGGACTATCAAACTTCTGTTCAATGGAAGGTTGCAAAGGAGGTACAATAACATGATAAAACGGCTGCAAAAACGGTATGCCCTTTCCGAGCAGGGGGCGAAGGATCTGGTAAAAGGCTGCCTTGCCTGCGTCCTCCAGAATCTTTCCTTTATGTTTCCCGTTGGGCTTTTATATTTTTTAGTGGCCGATCTGATGAACGGCGGCGTACCCGGTGAAAAAATTATCTTTTATATCATCGGCTGCGCGGTGTGCATTGGCTTGATCTTGCTTACCACTTACTTTCAATACAACGCTACCTACTTTGCCACTTATACAGAAAGCGGAGTGCGGAGGATTACGCTGGCCGAACGACTTCGGAAGATTCCGCTGTCCTTCTTTGGAAAAAAGGACTTAGCTGACCTTACCAGCACCATCATGGCCGACTGCACCTTTTTGGAGCAGAGTTTTTCTCACTTTATACCGGAACTGGCAGGATCAATCATCTCCACTGTCTTAATTTCCATTAGCCTTTTGGTGTTCGACTGGCGCATGGCATTAGCGGCGCTGTGGGTGTTGCCGGTTGCCTTTGCTATTGTAGGCTTCTCCGCAAGGGTGCAGGAACGGCTCAATCAGAAAGCGATGGATGTAAAGATGGCCTGCGCGGACGGGATTCAGGAGTGCATTGAGACGGTGCGCGACTTGAAGGCCAACAATGCCGAAGCAGAATACCTGAAAGGCTTGGAAAAGAAAATCCGAGCCGTGGAACATCGTTCCATTCTCAATGAGTTTGGGTTGGCGGCCTTTGTGGTATCCGCTTCACTCATATTAAAGCTGGGGATTGCCACCGTTGCGCTGGCAGGCTCGGTTCTGCTGATAGAAGGCAGTCTCGATGTGCTGACCTTCTTCCTGTTCCTGCTGGTTGTTTCACGGCTCTACGATCCGCTGCAAGGGGCGTTGCAAAATCTGGCGGCGGTTATCAGCACCCGCACTAATATCGCCCGCATGAATGAAATCCTCGATCATCCGATTCAGCAGGGAGAAAACAGACTTTCCAACAAAGGCTATGACATTACCTTCGACCATGTAGGCTTTGCCTATAACACGGGAGAAACCGTATTGAAGGATGTTTCCTTTACCGCAAAGCAGGGCGAAGTCACGGCCTTGGTAGGGCCCTCTGGCGGCGGCAAAACAACGGTTTCCCGGTTGGCTGCAAGATTTTGGGATGTGAGCCGGGGAAAGATCACCGTGGGAGGCATGGATATTTCCAAAATTGACCCGGAGACGCTGCTTTCCCTGTTCTCCATTGTATTTCAGGACGTTACCCTGTTTGACAATACCATTCTGGAGAATATACGAATTGGGAATAAAGACGCTACTGATGAGCAGGTGTTAGCGGCAGCACGGCTTGCTAATGTAGATGAATTTGCCGAAAAGCTGCCGGATGGCTGGAATACCAACATTGGAGAAAACGGCTGCGAGCTTTCCGGCGGCGAACGGCAGCGGATTTCCATTGCCCGAGCTTTCCTGAAAAACGCGCCGATCATTCTTTTGGATGAGGCTACCGCTTCGCTGGATGTAGAGAATGAAACCCTGATTCAAACCGCCCTTTCCCGCCTGATCGCAGATAAGACGGTGCTGGTGATTGCCCACCGGATGCGCACCGTAGCCGGAGCAGACAAAATCGTGGTGCTTTCTGAAGGAACTGTGGCCGAAGAAGGCGCGCCGGAAACATTGTTGAAGCAAAACGGCTTATATGCCCGAATGGTGAAGCTACAGACGGAGAGCCAGAATTGGAAGCTGGCGTAAAGTCTTTATTTCTTCCAGTTTTATTATCTGCCGCGTCGGCTATAAATTTGAAATCTGAGGAATGCCATCATGGCTTGAAACGGCCATGGTGGTATTTTTTTTTGCGAAAACACCTATAAAAACACCCTTCAAAATGTCACGACTAATAGAGAGGTATTTTTCTGCTGAACCCCCCGTAAAAATCCCCTCAAAATGAAATGACTATTAGAAGGGTATTTTTGTGTTTGTCCACGCAATAATTCCCTCGAAAATATACGGATATATGAGAGGGATTTTGAGCTATCTCAAATTTATTTTCAAAAGGGGGTGTCATTTTGCTGTCAAAATGTACGGATAAATAGAAGGGTGTGTTTTGACCGTCCAAAAGGAGGTGATAGAAATCAAAGAGAAAATCCCCATCATGACCTATTCCCAGTACCGCAGGGCAAGAAAGCTAGTCCATCAGTGCTGCAACTATGAGAGCGGGAACTGCCTTGCCCTTGACGATGGAGTTCACGGGGTCCCCGCAAAATCAGATGACTTTGTGGGGAGAGGACGAGCAGCGTAATGAATGAGCTTTGCTATAGATTAGAAAAGCGAATGATATGGAGCTTGCGAGGACGAGTTTGCGTGCAAAGCATTTCCTACTCTCTGCTGTGCAACTGGTTCCGTGCCGCTGTCCTGCCTTTGGATGAACCTCTGGTGACTGCTTTGCTTCATCGGAAAGAACATAAACGGTGCGCTGTCTGCGGACAATCCTTTCTTCCCGGTTCCAACCGGGCAAAATACTGCAAGTCCTGCGCCGCTATCGTTCACCGCAGGCAGAAAACAGCCAGTGACCGGAAAAGGCGGGCTGCCTGCGGACAATTAGAGACGAAAAAGGCTTGATTCTGCGGGCTTTGCAAGCACCGGTCAACGGGATAGAGGGATAAATCCTTATGCCCGCCCAGAACGAGCTTCTAATTGTCCGCACAGGCTCCTGACCTAAACGGGATTTCCCCAGACAGGCAGCAGGCTGAGTACATATAGGTTCCCGCTTCATTTTGTCTGCCTAAACGGGAATATCCAGGATTGGTTTTTCAGAACATGGCAAAGCTGAAGCAGTACCAGTACAAGGTGGGCAAAAAGAAGGTGTATATGGCCCCGTCTGCAGCGCAGGCACAGGGCTATGAACGGGTGTCCAAATACCCTAAAAGCACCAAATATGGCAGGAAAAATCCTATCTCCGAGCGTTGGAACAGCGAAGAACAACTTGTCCAGTGGCGCAAGGCGTGGGCAGATGCAGCGAATCGTTATCTGGAACGATACGGCTATAAAGAACGCATTGACCACCGCAGCCATGCAGAACGAGGATTGGACGAACGGCCAACCATTCATGAGGGCGTTGTCGCCCGTGCGCTGGAACGACAGGGAATCATCTCTGACCGCTGCGAGATAAACCGTCAGATCAAAGCAGACAATGCTTTGCTTCGTGAACTGAAAGTCGTCGCTGTCAGAAAGCTGGCACAGGCAGTCAAAAACACGATTCCCGCCCTTGCGGAAGCGATGGAACGGCTGCGTGGCAATATGATAATCTTTCGCTACCAGCTTCGCCATATCGGTATGGGAAAACACCGCATGAACGAGCATATTCAGGCGGCTATACCAAAGCTGGAACGGTATATGGGCTTGGTACGGCAATTTAAGGAAAAAACGAAAGAACGGAAAAATCTGCTTGCCGAGAAAAAGGAAACGCCATTTTATCAGATACCAAAGCTGCGTGACCTTGCCCGAAGCATTGCGGAGCTGACGGAAGAATTGGAAGAACTGAAAACGGAAAAGGAAATGCTGCTCCGTTCTCTGGACTGCGCCGATGATACCGGCATTTCTTCTATAAAGAAGGATATTGCTGCAATGGAAAGTGCGCTGAAAAAACTGGAAGCGCAGGAGGCAAAGTATTCTGCTGAACTGGATGCCGCACTGAAGGAATACAGCGGATTGAAGGAACAGGCTTCAGAATTTGACGCCGGTGAGCTGATGGAGGCACGGCTTTCCATCCGTGGGGAAAAAGAACGCTCTGCGGTTACTCGTGTGCAGGACACCTATGGCGAGAAATACGATTCGCTGATGATGTTTGACAGCAAGCGGGATGTCGCAAATCTGCTCCACGAGGAAGCGGAAACACGCTCCGTCCGGGAGCGCCTGCGACAGAAACAACAGACAAAGACGCAACGGCAAAGAAAGCCCAAACACTATGAACAGGAACGGTAAATGCCGTTCCTGTTCGATGGTTTTATACCATGAAAATTAAATATAAGTGTACAATTTTTTAATGCCTTGCAGACTCTCGTCATGATAAACCAAGGCGGTGAGCGAATATGTGCCGGTTTTTTGGAGAAAAAGGACAGGCTTACCCATTTAAATTTCCGCTTTTGCTTTATCGGAAATTTGAAATTCAAAGACGGAACTATCATTTAAAAAGTTCTCATGCGCTCTTCAAGAAAGCCGGAGATAATCATAGATTAATTTTACTGGTATTTTACTGATAATTAACTCCGGTTATATGGAAAACCAAATACATCAAATGTATAATAAAAACATGGAGTGGATTGCCTATGCTTTTTGCCCTATATGATTTCCTGGCATATTGCCTGTATAGCATCAGCCGGTTTTCAGGAGGAAGTGCGTTGCTTTGCGCCGCTTTTTCTGAAAAACCGGCTGTTTTCGTTATGCAGAGAATCAAATTTCTGTAATGAAAAGGAGAAAACGCCATGCAAAAAACGTATATTCTGGATACCAATGTTCTGATCCAGGCGCCCTATGCCCTCCAATCCTTTGAGGACAACCATCTTGTCTTACCTCTTGCCGTCCTGGAGGAGCTGGACGGATTGAAAAATGCAGAGGGGGAAAGGGGCGCCAACGCACGGCAGGCCATCCGGTATCTGGAATCGCTGCGCACGGTGGGGAACCTGCTGGAAGGCGTCTCCCTGCCGGGCGGCGGCACGCTGCGCCTGGAGGTCAACTGCGTGGACGTGAAGCTGCCGGAAGGCTTCCCGGATCATAAAAACGACAACCGGATTTTAAAAGTCTGCCTTGGCCTGCAAAACAGGAAAACGCCGGTCATCCTGGTGACAAAGGACATTGTGGTGCGCGTCAAGGCACAGATGCTGGGGATTCAGGCGGAGGATTTCACCACCGAGCAGGCGCCTGTCAGCGAGGAGCAGTATACCGGCCGGTGCGAGGTATTTGTAGCGGAAAAGAAATTCGAGGACTTTAAAAAGAAGCATATTGCGCCGGAAGATGTGTATCAGGCGGACGAATCCGGTGAAAAGCTTCCGGTGACGCTCGTGCCCAACCAGTTTGTCATCCTCAAAGCGGACCAATCCGCCAGGAAAACCCAGCTCGGCCGTTTTGACGGGAAGAAAATCGTTCCGCTCTCTTTTCATAAGAAAAAGCCCTACGGTGTTTCCCCAAGAAATGTCGGCCAAAAATTCTTACAGGAGGCCTTGATGGCCGATGCGGAGGGAGCGCCGCTGGTGATCGTAAAGGGGATGGCCGGCACAGCCAAAACCTTCTACACCTTGGCGGTCGGCCTGCACGCCATGCTGGAACAGGAGGAACCGGCTTACCGGCGCATTTTGATCAGCCGCCCCAACGCCCAGTTTGACGATGACATCGGCTTCCTTCCTGGAGATGAATCGGAAAAAATCGCCCCGTTGCTCCGACCGGTCGTCGACAATCTGGAGCTCCTGGTGGATCAAAATGAAAAGGAACGGTTTGCCGACGAACGCAGCCTTTCCGGAAAAGTAGAGGAGTTGTTCGACCGGAGGATTGTGGATGCCCAGGCCCTCAACTTCATACGCGGCCGGTCGATTTCCAAAACCTATCTGGTCATTGACGAGGCGCAGAACCTGACGCCCAAGCAGGCCAAGGGGATCATCACCCGTGCCGGGACAGGCACAAAAATCATCCTGCTGGGCGACCCGCAGCAGATCGACCATCCCCTTCTGGACGAGCGCACCAACGGCTTGAGCTACGCGGCGGAAAAAATGAAGGGCAGTCCGCTGTGCTGGCAGGTCGCCATGTCCGCCGAAGAGTGTGAGCGTTCCGCCCTGGCTATGGATGCGGTAAAAAGGATGTAAATGAATTTGATTTTATATATGCACAGGAAAGGTTGATAGCGATATGAAACAAAACAGTTCCTTTCAGGAGACCATCGCACGGATAGGGCAAAAGCTCAGGAGCAGCCGGAAGCGGTATTTCGGCGTGCTGCTGATCCTGCTCGGTATCGTTTTGGGCATCGTTTCCAGGGCGGCGGGCGGTTCCCCATCCCAGGATTTCACCTCCGGTATCTTCATGGGCCTCTCGGCCGGCATCCTTCTTGTTGGGATTCTTGCAGTCCTGCTGTCCTTCATCCGGAGACGATGATATACTGGATAAAGTTTCCGGCCTGCTGAAGCTTCATGCCGAGGCGACAGCCAAGGGCGATCCCATTAGCACCCAGGTGGCATGAGATTTTGTAGACGCCGTGAACCGCTTCGAAAAGAAAATTCATGACCTGAAGCTGAGCAAAAACGTCGCCATCCAGACTGCGCCGCAGATCCGGTTGATCCAGAGCAACGATAAAATGCCGGCAGATAAAATCCAAATGACGGCTCTCAGCACCGTTCCACTGTGGGAAAACCAGATCATGATCGCCCTGGGACTGCACCGGCAGGAGGGCCGCGCTGCCCGCCAGAGTGCGGAAGCGGACCTCCTGAGGATCGAGCGGCAGCTTAAAAAGGCGCTACTTGAAGCTGCGCAGCAGTAATAGACAAAATGGCAAAATCCCTTTCAGGTTGCAAAACTGACTGCTCAGCATAACCGGAAAAGGGATTTTATGGTTTTGCTGTGTGTGGTGCAGGATAAGCTTATTCACAGGTAAGCAGCGTAAATTGGGTGGAAATTTTATTTTATCCTTTTTTGTGCTCACAAACTTCGGGTGGTTGGGGAGCCTTTGTCTGTCTAAAAACCAGAATTCCCTTGGAAGAAGGTGTAATAGAACAAGAAATAAGTTCAAATCCTTCCTGTTCCATTTGATTGGCTGCAGCTTCGATTCTTGCTGCCATTTCCTTTGCCTTGGGGGAATATTTTACAATAATCGTCTTATACATTCTGATGCCTCCTATTTGTCGTTTGGATTTGTAAAAGCAACTCCCTTCACGCTGCCGTTTTTAAAAGAAAATCCAGCAGGATCCGTTCCTGTTCTACCGAAAAGGTGCGGGGAATCCGGAGCGTCTTGGAAAAGGCGCTTTTCTGATGCGTACCGTAGGCATCCTTTGTCTTCCGGGTAAATGTTCCCCGGATACGGATAGAGCGTCTTCCCAAAGAATACCCTTCCAGCCGGAGAAGGACAAAGGCAAATTCCACCCACTGATCCATACTGCCGCTGTAACCGGTATAACAGAGCCGGTTTTCCGAGAGATACACACGCTGAACCAAAGATGTCCCTGAGCAGTTCGCCCAGTACAGCAAAAGCGGGATCACAGAAAGAAAGGCTGTGCCGGCCAGCGCTATGAACAGCTGACGCAGAAGCAAAATTACAAAATAGTCATGATAATTCTTAGTGAGAAATAAAACGAAAAAAGAAAGCAGGAGCACTACGGGACAGACAAGCAGCACAAGCAACTTCGGCAGCCGCAGATACTGTTTTCGGCGAATCAGGTCAGTTTCCAGAACTAGATCGCCGGATGAGACGGCATCCAGCTTTTCCATTTTCCGCTTTTCTTCATGTTCGGCTTTATCTCCTTTGAATCCAGAGATAAGGGCAAGAATAAGAGGGATTACCAATAGCATCATGGCGGTCAATGCAATAGTGAAGATAAAAATATTGCTCGCCGCATTGGATAACGGTGCAAAGATGACGATGCAGACCAGCAGGGTCAGAATTTCCAGGATCAGCATATAAAAGGCGATGGGAAGGAAAACATTTAAAAAGCGCTTACCTTTCAGATTGTACCGTTTGCTCCGGTTCAGGCTTTTCAGCCCTTTGCTTTCGATGAGCCCGCTGCTCAAATCAGCCATGGTTTGGGCATTGGACAGATTTGCAAGCATCAATATGGCAGTGAAGGCAAGCAGAACGCCCCTGTTTTGTTCGGCTGTGTCTTTTTCTTTATGCTTTATTACGGCCAGAATTGTCAAAACAATTTTTACGATCAGAGTGAGATAGATGGGGCCAAACAGCATGAAAAACATCCGCAGATCGAAAAACATATCCTCGGAAAGACCAATTTTTTCAGCAGGGATCCGCCCGAGCAGCCAACCGATCCCGATAAACACTGCATAAGATATTACAACCTTGAGTATCCATTTTTCAAAGCGGATTATTCGCTTTTCAGCCATAAACACATTTCCTTTCCCGGTACACATGAAAGCGCCCGATTGATAAGAGAGCGTAAAATAATGCGCGTGGTACCTACATGGAATCCCTCGCAGCAGAGAAAGCCAAACTGGCTAAGCTATGCATTCAAACGATTTTTCTTACCTGCTTTCCCTCTGCATCTCATTGATAATCGGCCGCAGGGAAGCGAAATCGACAAAATCTGCCTGCTTGCCGTAGGTTTCCATTAACGCCTTGTCTTCTTCGCTCCATTCTTCCGCCGGTTTCTTTTGCAGAGATCGGTGCAGCAGCGCCATCATGGTTCGGTGTCCCAGAGATAGCGCCTGATAATCAATGGCGCCTCGCAGATGGAAAACCGCTGCTCTGCCATATAGCTGGGCGGGAATCTGTTTTTGCAGGGAGTTCCGGATATTCTCCCGATTTTGCGGTATATCCGGATCAGCCAGCCCGACCGTGACGATGATCAGCCTCTGCCCGTCCCGCAAGGACAGACTGCGCAATGTCCTGGCCAGCCCCAAAACACCACCGGCATACAGCGCGCCGATATACACAACCGTTTCCAATTCGGAAAGCAGCGGCGCTTCCTGATAGCTGACATCGGGGATACCCGTTTGCTTTGACAGCTCCTGCGCATACCGGCGGGCGCTTCCGTACCTGCTTCCGTATATAATAATTGATTTCATAAAATCACCCTAATTTTTCAAGAAAGATTTCCTGTGCCGCCGGAACAGCGCACACAGCATACCGGCTATCGGTCTGGATAGGGGCGTCCTTTCATTCTTCAGCGGCCAGCCTTCGCAGCGATATCCGCTGCAATACTGGAAAACGCCCCATAAAAATGCCTCCTCCATTAGATGCAGCAATTCAGTGTAATTATATCGTGACTCGTGTTTGACATCTATCATGAGTAGGTTAAGCCTGCGTAAAATTATGGAATAAACCGGCTCTGAAAGCGAAAATGTGCGGGAATGAGGAAGTGCCGCCTGCTTCCGTCGTTCGATTTACATTGATTTTACACAGATTTAACCCGTTTGTGGTCGCACCTTAATACTGACAGAGGTATCATTACATAATAGGATTTTATACATACAGGTTTTTGGTTTCGACCCCGGTTTTTTCAAAATGGGGACGTATTCTATATACAGGAGGGGATCTGCCGCATGAACGATGCGCATAAAATCGTAGAACAGGTCTATGCGGCAAAGGAAGATGTACAGGCAGCGGATCGGCTGATCGGTACATATCTGCCCTTTATCAAGGCGGAAGCGGCGAGGTTCTTAAAACGTCCTCCCATAGAGGGGCATGACGACGAGCTGAGTATCGCCATGATGGCCTTTCACGAGGCAATCGGCGGGTATTCCCGCACCAGGGGCTCTTTCCTGAAATATGCGGCCATGCTGATCCGAAGCCGCCTGGTTGATTACAGCCGCAGGGAACAGCGCCACAGCCGCGTCCTATCGCTGGATGCGCCGATAGGAGAAGAAGACATAACTCTGGGAGAGACTCTGGCGGACGACAGGGATCCCCACGAAGAAACAGCGTTGCGGGACGCGACCCGCGCAGAGATTGAGGAGCTGACGCGGCAAATGAAGGAATTCGGCGTCAGTCTCAGCGATGTGGCGGACAACTGCCCTAAGCAGCAGCGGACGCTGGATGCCTGCCGGAAAGCATTGGAATACGCAAAGGAAAACCCGGAGCTGTTGGAGGACCTTTTAAAGACAAAACGCCTGCCCATCGGGCAGCTGGCAACGGGGAGCGGTGTGGAGCGCAAGACGCTGGAGCGGCACCGCAAATATATGGTGGCCCTGCTGTTGATTTATACCAACGGGTATGAAATCATCCGCGGGCATTTGAAACAGGTGATGAAAGGAGTGGCAGTGCGATGAACTATCTGGTTATGGAATGCCACCCCGGCTACGCGGTTCTTCTGGATGAAGAAGGACGCTTTTTGAAAGCGGCCAATCTGCGATACGAAATCGGGCAGACGGTGTATGACCCGGTGCTGATGAAAGAAACGCCGGAAAGACAGCGGCATACCGCCCGGTGGATCAGCAGCGGCATTGCGGCAATCGCGGCCTGCTTCCTGCTGTTCTTTGGCATCGGCTATTACCAGAATTATCTACAGCCCTATTCGTCCATATATCTGACCATCAACCCGGAGGTGCAGATGGATCTGAACCGGCAGGGCACGGTTGTAGGTCTCATGGGGACAAATGAAGACGGGGAAACGCTGCTGGAGGGCTATGACGGCAAGGGGAAAGACAAGGTAACCGTTGCCGACGAGCTGATCGACCGGGCCATTGAAATGGGCTTCCTGTCGGAAGGCGGCCGGGTTTCCTTCTCCATCGATTCCCCGGACGAAGCCCTGTTCCGGGAGTATGGGACGGAGCTGCGCACCAAAGTAACGGAGCATTTGGACGGGCGGATTACCATTACAATAGAAATTACGAACCATCAAGACGGACAGGGTCAGGAAAGCCCGGAAAACAGTTCATCTTCGACTCCCTCTCGGCCGAGCACTTCTCAGCCGGAGCCAACCTCGCCTTCCCCGTCCGAGCCGTCCCACCCCGTGGTTGTGCCTCCGACCTCTTCCAACGCCACCGATTATGATGATACCGATTACGGCCCGGATAACGACGGCGACAGCGGCTACAACGAGGATGATGATTCGGATGATGATTCAGACGATGACAACGACCCGGACGATGACGATTGAATTTTTCAAAAATTTTTCCGGCTTACCCCGGTTTTGAAAACCCGTTTCCGTAATCTATAGGTGTAAGGCAAAACAAAAAGCCACAAACAAACGGAAACCGAAAGGAGCAAGTACTATGAAACTGAGAAGAAAACTTTTTGCAGCGGTCTCTTCCCTGGCTGTCGTGTTGGCAGTCCTTCTGGCCGGATGCGGGGCGCCTGCACAGGAAGGAACGGCGCTGAAGGAAACCGGCGTCCTCACCCTGAGCGTCAATCCGGAAATCCAACTCGAATACAACCGAGATGGCAAGGTTACTGCCCTGACTGGCAGGAACGACGACGGAAAAGGCATTGTGGAGGCCTATCCGGATTATATCGGAAAAGACTGCGAGGATGTTTTAAAGGATCTGATCGTAGAAATCAACGAAGCGGGCTACTTTGTGGATGACATCGACGGCAACAAAAAGAACATCGTCCTGCAGCTGGAGCCGGGCTCGGTACTTCCCAGCGACAATTTTCTGGCTGATATGAGCGCCAGCACGCAGGAAGCGGTCAGGGGATTGGAGCTTTCCTCCGGTATCGTGACCATTGACGACGATGATTATGATCCCGCCTATGCCAAAGACGGCAAGCCCTCTCCTTACATCACGCTGGAAAAAGCACAGGAAATTGCGCTTGCCCAGGCGAATGTCAATGCAGCGGATGCGGTATTTGACGATAAGGAATTCGACCACGATGACGGAACCCCGATTTTTGAGCTGGAGTTCATGGCGAACGGGAATGAATACGAGTATGACATCCACGCGGTCACCGGAAAGGTTGTCAAGGCGGAACATAAGACTGCCGGCACGCAGGGCGGAACCCCTGCCACCGGCAGCGGTTCCACCAATTACAACGATACCGACTACGGCCCGAATAATGACGGCGTGACCGATTACAACGACACGGACTACGGCCCGAACAGCGACGGTGTGACTGACTACGATGACACGGACTACGGCCCCAACAACGACGGCGTCACCGATTACAATGATACGGACTATGGCCCGAATAATGACGGTGTCACTGATTACAACGATACCAACTATGATGATCACGGCAATACCAATTACGGCGATACCAATTACGACGACGGCGGCAGCGATTATGACCGGGAATCCGACGATGATCGGGACGATGGGGATTCCGGTTATGACGATTAAGCCGGAGAGCGAGTTTCCCTTGCGGCATGAGCTGAAGCACCGGATCAACCTGCGGGAAGATCTGGTGCTTTCCCAAAGGCTCAAAAAGCTGTTTCCCCACGACAAAAACGCCGGGCCGGACGGTACATACCGGGTCACCAGCCTGTACTTTGACACGCCCTATGACAGCGCCCTGCGGGAGAAAATCGACGGGGTCAACCGGAGGGAAAAATTCCGGCTGCGGTATTACGGGACGGATACCTCCTTTATCCGGCTGGAAAAGAAGTACAAAATAAACGGCCTGTGCGGCAAGCGCAGCGCCCGGATGACGCAGGAACAGGTAAAGGAGCTGCTTTCGGGCAGCTCCGAATTCCTGCTGGATTCGGATGAACCGCTTTTCATCGAGCTTTACAGCAAAATCAAAGGGAAAGGTCTGCGGCCGAAGGCCATCGTCCGTTACGACCGGGAGGCTTTTCTCTATGCGCCCGGCAATGTGCGTATCACGTTAGACCGGGATATCCGCACCGGGCTTGGCTGTGTGGATTTCTTGAATTCGGAAATTTTCTACATGCGCACAATGGAGCCTGGCACGGTATTGGAAGTCAAATACGATGCATTTTTGCCGGAGCTTGTCCGTATGGCGGTGCAGGTACCCGGAAGGCAGGCGACGGCCTGCTCCAAATACGCCCTGAGCCGGCGGTTCGATTAAAATTATCTGAGGAGGAAGGGCCTTATGACCTTTCAGGATATTTTCAAATCCAGCTTTCTGGAGAATATCGCCACCATCTCCATACTGGACATGGCGATTGCCATGGTATTGGCCTTTCTGCTGGGATTGTTTATCTTTTTCATCTATAAAAAGAGCTACAGCGGCGTGATGTATTCGGCCAGCTTCGGTGTAACACTGATTGCTCTGTCGCTTATTACCACCCTGCTGATTATGACGGTGGTGAGCAACATTGTGCTGTCCCTGGGCATGGTGGGCGCCCTGTCCATTGTCCGGTTCCGCACCGCGATCAAAGAGCCCATGGATATCGCCTTCCTGTTCTGGGCCATTGCGGTGGGTATTGTGCTGGCCGCCGGCCTGATTCCGCTGGCGGTATTCGGCAGCATCTTCATCGGGGTGGTGTTGGTTGCTTTCTCCAAAAAGAAGACGGTGGATTCCCCCTATATCCTGGTGGTGCACTGTGAAAACAGCGGGATTGAGGAACAGGCACGGATTTTTGTGAAGTCCCAGGTCAGGCGGCTGAATCTCAAGAGCAAGAGCGTGGACAACGGCTGTGTGGAACTCAACTATGAGGTTCGTTTGAAAGAGGACAGCAGCGCCTTTGTCAACGAGCTGGAGGCCATGCCGGGCGTGTCCCGGGTGGTGCTGGTCTCCTACAACGGCGATTATATGGGATAAGGCCGATGGTAAAGCATAAGTATATCGACTGGATTTGCATCGGTGCAGCGGTTTTGGCCGCCATGCTGACAATATTGCTGATGTTCGGAGAACAGCTGGGGATCCCCAAAGCCAGCGCCAACCCGGGATATGTGACCCGGCTGTTTGACGACAGCCGGGTACACACCATTGATATCCAAATTGCGGACTGGGGCGCTTTTATCGAGGAAGCCGAAGGCGAAGAATATGTGGCCTGCACCATCGAAATCGACGGAGAAGCGTTTCATAATATCGGGCTGCGGGCAAAGGGCAACAATTCCCTGCGGCTGACGGAGGAATACGGGCTTTCCCGCTACAGCCTCAAGCTGGAATTCGACCAGTTCCTGGACGGCGGGAATTATTATGGGCTGGACAAATTTTCCCTGGACGCTTCCTTTCAGGACAACAGCTATCTGAAAACCTACATGGTCTACGATATGATGGCGTTCATGGGGGTGCCTGCGCCCCTTTGCAGCTATGTCTGGGTGACGGTCAACGGAGAGGACTGGGGCTTGTTCCTGGCGGTAGAGGAGCCGGAGGAAGCCTTTGCCAGACGGAATTTCGGGAATGATCACGGGAAGCTGTACAAGCCGGATTACCGTTCCCTGAATGCGGAAAACGCCGACGTGGCGCTGCGATATATCGACGATGACCCGGACAGCTATCCCGGCATCTTTGAAAACGCCAAGTTCAAGGGATCGGAAGCCGATCAGAAACGGGTGATCGAGGCGCTGAAAACCCTGTCCACCGGTGAAAACCTGGAAATCGCCGTCAATGTGGACGAGGTGCTGCGGTATTTCACCGTGCAGGTCTTTGTGATGAACTGGGACAGCTATCTGGGCCATACCGGGCATAATTATTTTTTGTATGAGGAGGACAGGATCCTCAGCATCCTTCCATGGGATTATAACCTGGCCTTCGGCACCTATGCTCTGGGAATGACTGATCCTGTCAAAGATCCCAACATTCTCATCAACTACCCCATTAACACCCCGGCGGAAGGGGAGGTTATGCTCAACCGGCCGCTTTACCACAACCTGATGAAGCACGACGAGTACTTTGCCCGCTATCACGCCTATTTCGACAAGCTCCTTTCGGAATACTTTGAAAGCGGTCGGTTTGCAGTCACCCTCCGACAAACGGCAAAGCAGATTGCTCCTTATGTTCAAAAAGATCCCACCGCCTTTTGTTCCTATGAAGACCACCAGCTGGCGGTGGATACGTTGGAAGAGGTCTGTCTGCTGCGGGCTGAGAGTATACGCGGGCAACTGGACGGTGAAATCCCCGCCACCATCCGTGGACAGGCGGAAAGCCCGAATGTCAAGGTTGACGCTTCAGTAGTTAAATTGACCGATTTGGGAGATTTTGAAGATTTGGAGTCGGCAAAAGAGAGGCAAGATGCGGCTTTGAGGGACATAACAGGAAAAAGCACTTAGAACCGGAGCGTTCTAAGTGCTTTTTACAATGAAAGAGACTCGTTTTATTTTTCACGCGATTCATAGCATTCTGATAAACAAAATATATCCTTGACAAATCTCGTCTCAGAAAGCCCTGCTGAGCAAATACGCCGCCGATCATGGATTTCGGAACACCCGGTTCTTCGTGGACGATGGCTTCTCAGGAGCCAGCTTTCAAAGGCCGGGGTTCCAGGAGATGATGCGATATGTGGAGGATTACAGCGTATCCGCTGTGATTGTCAAAGACCTGTCCCGGCTGGGCAGGGAGTATTCCTACATGGGGCGATTGTAGGATTTCATCTTTCCTGCCTATGACGTCCGCTTTATCGCCATCAACGACGATGTGGACAGCGCCAAAGGGGAAAATGATTTTGCGGTGTTCAAAAATGTATTCAACGACTACTACGCCAAGGATACCAGCAAGAAAATCCGGGCAGTGGTTAAGATGCGGGGCGAAGCCGGGGAGCATCTCGCCAGCAATCCGCCCTATGGGTACATAAAAGATCCGCAGGACAAAAAGAAATGGATTGTGGACGAAGAAGCGGCAAAGGTGGTGCAGCGCATTTTCAACCTCTGCATTGCGGGGAAAGGCCCTATGCAGATTGCAAAAACCCTCACAGCCGACAGGGTGCTGACCGTCACCGCCTATCACGCCAGGCAAAAGGGCTGGGCTATGCCGGAGAACCTATACCGTTGGAATACCAACGCCGTGCTTAGAATTTTGGAGCGGCGGGAGTACACGGGCTGTACCGTAAACTTCAAGACTTATACCAAGTCCCTGAAATTCAAAAAGCGGATGGAAAACCCGGTTGAGAACCAGCGGTTTTTTGAGGACACCCAGCCTGCCATCATTGAGAAGGGACAGTGGGAACGGGTACAGGAACTGCGGAAGAACAAACGCAGGCCGACAAAGACAGGAAGAACCAGCATGTTCTCCGGTCTTCTCTACTGCGCCGACTGCGGAGCCAAGCTGTACTTCTGCACCTGCAAGAGCTACAAGGACGACAGCCAGAACCATTTCGTCTGCTCCAACTACAAGAGCAACACCGGCTCCTGCAAAATCCACTATATCCGGGAACAGGTGCTTTACCGAATTGTGCTGGAAACCATACGGCAGACATTGAGTTATGTCCGTATGTTTCGGAAGGATTTCAAACTGGAAATGCTGGCGCAGGACGAGGAAAGCCGCAAGGCAGAACTGGCAGAAAAGCAGAAAGCCCTCTCCGGGGCGAAAAAACGGATGGAGGACTTGGACCGGATTATCCAGCATATCTATGAGGACAATGTGCTGGGCAAGCTGTCTGACAGCCGGTACCTAAAATTATCCCGCCAATATGAGAAGGAGCAGGCAGAGATTGAGCAGCTTGCCGCCGTACTGGAACGGGAAATTGAAACACAGGCCGGGCAGGTTTCCAATGTAAACGAGTTTCTGAAGCTGGTGGACAAGTACCTGGATATTCCGGAACTCGACGCCGCCATCCTCAATGAGCTTGTGAGCAGGATCGTGGTGCACAGCCCGGTAAGGGAGAACGGAAGGAAGCAGGTGCGAATCGACCTGTATTTCACCTATGTGGGGCAAATCCGCATTCCTTTGAAGATTGGAAGGGAGTCCTTAAACGAATCGGAACCGGCGTGACCTGACACGCCGGTTCCTACCAAAATTCTTTTTACTTCCTTATGGGACGTTGCCGAAACCAGCAGAGCTTTTTTGTGCTTCCACGGGCAGGCTACTGCCTTTTATGACGGGCGCTTACAGGAATTGTCAAACGCACGCAGCAGTTGCAGCACCGCCTGTTTTTGTGCAATGGTCAAGTTGACCCAACAGCAGAATACTTCTTTCAATTCTGGTGACAATTCTACCATGCTGCCCTCGCAAAAGAACTCCGACAGCGTAATGCCAAAGCCGGCACAGATGGTTTCAAGCGTAGAGATGGAGGGAAGCGTATTCCGGCGGAAGATGTTTGCCAGGGTGGATTCTGACAGTCCGCAACTCTTGGCCAATCGGTATTCTGACCAGTTTCGTTCTTTGAGCAGCTGTCTGAGCCGCGCGTGGATGTCAAAAGTACGTTGTTCCACAATCAAACCGACCTCTTTTCGTATCTAGTTTAACTGGAAATAAAAACTAAGATACTACAGACTTGTAATATATTTGCCGTTATGTTAAACTGTATGCGTGAAATACAACCTTATAATTTGTAAATATACTTCCACTTTTAGTGTATCGGCAAGCGGGGAGGTTATATGGGACGAAAGCATCTCGCATTGGGACTCGTTGTTTTGTTGTTCATTTTGACGCTGGCGCCCGGTGCTGCGGGGGCGGTGCAGCGCACCTATGAGGTAACGTCTGAGGCGCAGTTTCTTGAGGCCATCAACGAAATTAATGCGCTGGATGAGGGCACTTACGAGGTCGTGATAAAATCAGACATTACGGTCAAAAAAGAAGTAGCGCTTGAAAAAAGTACCGTTTCGCTGTTGGGTGAGAATACGCGCTTGACCTTTGGGGCTGGCGGCGCACTGCTTGTCAGGGGAGAGGCGGAACTGCGGCTGGGCACGGCTTCGAGCAGCGTGTCGCTTACAATCGATTCAACCGACACACGCCCCATAATAGCGACGCTGGACAGCGCGCGGCTGGTCATGTACGATGGGGTCACCCTGGGACCCAGCAAAAGCGGCGGATACGCCGCGGGCGTACAACTGCAGGATCAATCAAAATTCTACATGTACGGCGGCACGATCACGGACTGTGAAAACTGGGCGTCGGTTGCCGGCGGCGTACTCGTAAGCGAGGATACGGAGTTTATCCTGTATGATGGTGTGATTCAGAATTGCCAGGGTTATCAGGGTGGCGCGGTGGGCGTCATTGAGCGGGGAAAGTTTACCATGATGGACGGGAAAATAATCGACTGCCTCGACCACTGGTATGGCGGCGGCGCTGTCAATGTGTTTGGCACACAAGCGTCTTTTATGCTCGATGGCGGCGCATTCACCATGCAGGGCGGCGAAATCAGCGGCTGCGCAGCCGATTACTATGGATATGGCGGTGCGGTATTCGTTTACTCTACGCAGGGCGGCGCAACTTTGCAGGGCGGTTCCATCCACGGCAATTCCACGGTCGGCTACGGCGGCGGCCTGTTCGTATATGACGGCTCGGTTTCGGTTGCCGGCAATGTGGCGCTTTATGACAACCTCGCGTCCCTGGCGGGGGACGACGTGTTCCTGAACAGCGGCACCCTGACGCTTGGCGCGGTGCCGGCGGGGCTACAGCTGTCGGCATGCGGACACGCAATCGATGGGTGGTATCGAGACGGAAACGAGGACGGCGATCTCAGATGGAACCAGCCAGCCGATGTCAATGGCGACGGTGTGGTGGATTACGATGGGGACGGAATAAACGACCTGGACGCAAATGGCGGATTGGACACGGATGGCGACGGAACGTCGGATCTGGCGGCTGGCGACGCCTATTTTGAACCGTTTGCCGTGCAAGGCGGCTTGACTGCACCGCTTGCACTAAAAGCGGCGCATCACCGGCAGGTGCGGTTGACGTTCGTCAGCAATGGCGGCACAGAATACCCTGATGCGTTTTACAGCTTGGGCCAGGTAGTGCCGCTCGAGCATAAACCCGAAAAGCCCGGATATCACTTTACCGGTTGGTATTCTGAAGCTGCGTGTTTGAACAGATTGACGCACGTTTTAATGGATGGTGATCAAACGGTGTATGCAGGCTGGAGACAGATAGAAACGCCCGAAGAGCCAACCACGCCTGAGGAGCCAACTATACCGGAGGAGCCAACCATACCGGAGGAGCCAATACCCGAGACGGGAGACGCGCGCTTGACGCTGCTTTGGGCCGGCCTCGCTTTGCTTGCGGCGGCAGCAATTGTTATTTGCCACAGAGAAATGAGGCCTCGCACCTCGCGCCAGAGCATCGGAAAGCCGTAATTATGTAGACTGTTTGTTTAGCGCCGGAGACGCACGATCGTCTCCGGCGCTGTTTGTGTTTCGCTTTCTGTCAGATAGAGCTGCGTTCCCTGCCGTATCTGCCCGCATGCGCCCGTAATTTGTCGCATACGCTGTTGATGGGGGAGGTGGGGCACGTGCAACTGTTTGATCTGTTATGCGAGCTGTTCTTTTTTGTCGCCTATGTGAAGAGCGGCTCTTCGTTTCCGGAACCACTGTCTCAGTCGGAAGAGCAGCGTTACTTGACGGCGCTTGCCTTAGGGTCGGATGAGGCTCGGGAGGCGCTGATAGCACACAATTTGCGCCTGGTCGCTCACATAGCCAAAAAGTATGCGCGCGCAGGGCGCGATATTGACGATCTCATATCCATTGGCACCATAGGGCTCATTAAGGCGGTTTCCACTTTTGATGCCAACAAGGGCTCCGCGCTTTCCGCCTATGCGAGCCGGTGTGTGGAAAACGAGATCCTGATGAGCCTGCGCGCAGAGCGGAGGCAGGTTTCGGAAGTGTCGCTAAGCGACGCCGTAGGCCTTGATAACGATGGGAACGACGTGACGCTGCTCGACATCCTGGGCAGCGACCCGGACACGGTCATCGATGAAGTACAGGCGCATTTGGATACGGAGCGCATTCGAATGACCATGCAGCGCGTGCTGACGGAGCGGGAGTATGTGGTCATTCGTCTGCGCTTTGGCCTCTTTGGCGCATACCGTATGGCACAGCGCGAGGTGGCATCGCTGCTGGGGATTTCCCGTTCTTATGTTTCGCGTATTGAAAAAAAGGCGTTATCCAAGCTGAGCTGTGCGCTGGGAAAGTAAATGCACGGTGCGCTGGCGCGCGGGCGTGCATGCTTGTGTTTCCGCAAGTAATATGCTAAACTGACTATAATTGTAGATAAATTTGCCGTGCCTTGACGGCGCGAAAAGACAGCTCGTAAAAGGGTCGTGAGCGGATGGCTTTATGGCGTTAAAAGCTGCCGTCGGAAAGGCATCGCAAGGGGACAGGATGAAGCGTAGTTTTGAAAAGACATTGCGAATTGCGCTACTATTGATAGGCCTGGTATTGGCTTCTGTCGTGTTTTACCAGGTCTGGGTGGTGTATTATAATCCATACATTCGCTTGCCTTTCTACCGTCGGGGCAATTATATGATTACGCTGATGTATATGGCTATTTTGACCATTTGTGTGTTGGTCATGAAGGGGCAGGGGATTGGACGGTCGCGTCTTGCCGAAGTGATCATTTCTCAATGTATCGCACTTACGATGACGGCGGTTGTTGTGTATTTTCCGATGTCGTTGTTGCAATATGAACTGTTGCGGCCGCTGCCGCTGCTGATCATGTTGCCGGGGCAGTGGCTGCTGGTATTTATCTGGAACTATCTGGCAAATTTTATATATGTCAAGTTAGTCCCTCCGCTCAAACTGTTGCTGGTCTGCGACCGGGATGACGGATGGCGGGTTGCGGACAAGCTGAACAAGTACCCCAAGGGATATTCGGTCAACTTGTCGGCCAATGTTTCAGAAGGAAAAGCCGTCATTTGGGAGAGGCTGCACGCGTGCGACGGCGTGTTATTGGATGTGCATGACGATGTCTGGCGCAGCTGGGTGATTCGACAATGCTTTAAGAAAGACAAACTGTTGTTTCTTGTTCCCACGCTAACGGACGTCATTGTAAATTGCACGAAAGAGTTGCATCAGATCGATACGCCTTTGCTGTGCAGCCGCGAACACCGTCACACCATTGAGGAGCGTGCAGTCAAACGTGCGATGGATGTCGTCCTATCCGCGCTCGCCCTGTTGCTTGTCTCACCGCTGTTGCTGGCAATCGCCCTTGCGATTAAACTGGATGACGGCGGCCCGGTGCTGTTTCGCCAAGAACGTTTGACGCGTGACGGAAAATTATTTTGTATCCTCAAATTTCGTTCCATGGTGCCGGATGCGGAACGTGATGGGCAGCGCCTGGCGGAGGAACACGATGCGCGCGTTACCCGTGTCGGTCACATGCTGCGCAAGACGCGTTTGGACGAACTGCCGCAATTGTTCAACGTGCTCTGGGGCGATATGTCGCTGGTAGGCCCGCGCCCTGAATGCCCGTCCATTGCCGCCCGCTACGAAAAACAGCTCCCCGAGTTTGCCTACCGGCTGAAAGTCAAAGCCGGGATTACCGGGTACGCTCAGGTCTATGGAGATTATGCAACCGATCCTGCGGACAAGCTCATGATGGACATCATGTATATTGAGCAGCACGATATTGTCGTAGATCTCAACATCATGCTGCTAACCATTCGCGCCTTGTTTATGACGGACAAGACGCGAGGCAGGAAGGAACAGGTGGAGGCAAAAGCGTGAGCGTGAGTTGCAGCGTGGTCATCCCTGCTTATAACTGCGAAAGATATCTGGAAACGGCCCTCCGTTCTGCATGTGGACAAACCATGCGGGACATTGAGATTTTGGTTGTAGACGATTGTTCCCAGGATGATACGGCGGGTATTGCGGCGCGTTTGATGTTGGAGGACGCCAGAATCCGTTACGCTGTGTTGCCGCACAACGCTGGCGTATCCGCAGCCAGAAACTTTGGCGTTCAGCAGGCACGCGGGGCTTGGATTGCGTTTTTAGACAGCGACGATGCCTGGGTGCAGGATAAGCTGGAGAGACAGTTCACTTTGCAGGCAAATACAGGCGCAGAATTGTTGTACACGGGCGCCCGTTGCCTGCTGGACGACGGAAGTCCGACAGAGCGCGTGTTTCATGTCCCGCCTCGGACCACGTATGATACTTTGCTGAAAGGCAACGACATCATATGCTCCTCGGTGCTTGTAAAGCGCGATTGGCTTTTGCGGTTTCCCATGGAGCGCAGCGATTTGCACGAGGATTATATCTGTTGGCTGCGTCTTTTGCAGAACGAGTGCCTTGCAGCGGGGCTTGACGAGCCGCTTGTGCTGTATCGCCTTGCAGCAGGTTCGAAATCGCGCAACAAGTGGAACGCGGCACGCATGACCTGGCGGGTACATCAATATATGGGTATTCCGCTTTACAAGCGGTTTCGCTTGTTTGGAGCCTATATCTTGCATGGCTTGAGGCGGTATTACGGATGAATGAGCGCTTGCTATCCAAACTTCGGCAGGTTACGTTGCGGGACATTGGTCACTTGTTTTTGTTCCTCGCAGCTCTGCTGCCGTCTGCAATCTTCAAGATGCGTAGGCCAGATCTGTGGCTAATTTGCGAATCTGCCAACGAGGCGCGCGATAATGGCTATTGGCTGTTCCGGTTTCTCTGCCGTGAACGGCCGCAGGTAGACGCCGTATATGCCATTTGCCGCACATCGCCCGATTATGCAAAGGTAGCATCGCTGGGACAGGTGGTGGAATATGGCAGTTTTCGCCATTGGGTCTACTATCTCGCGGCCAAGGTCAATCTCAGCAGCCAGAAGAGCGGAAAGCCAAATGCCGCGGTTTGCTATCTGCTGGAGGTCGTCCTCGGCGTCTGGAAGAACCGGCGCGTGTTTTTGCAACACGGCGTAATCATGAACGATTTGCCGTTTCTCTATCGTGAAAAGGCCAAATTCAGCCTGTTTTGCTGCTCTGCGCCGCGGGAACTGGAGTGGGTGCGTAATCGATTTGGCTATCCGCCGGAAGCGGTGCAGATGGTGGGGTTATGCCGGTTTGATGCCTTGTATGGATTGGTTCCGGACCAGAAACTGGTATTGATCCTGCCAACATGGCGCATGTATTTGCAGCGGCAACATGGCACCGCTGCGCAGATGTCGTTTTTGCACAGCCGTTATTATGCGTGTTGGGAGCAGCTGCTGCACGCCGAGGCATTTGCGTCGCTGTTGCAGGCCCATGGCAAGCACGCGATCTTTCTCATGCACCGCAATATGCAGGCGTTTGAGGGTATCTTTACCGGCTGCGCGCCCTGTATCGACATTGTACGCTGGGAGGACGTAGATGTGTCTGCATTGATCCGGCAAGCAGGGACGTTAGTAACCGATTATTCCAGCATCCAAATGGACTTTGGATATCTGGAACGGCCTTTGATTTATTATCAGTTTGATCAGGAGGAATTTCGAAGAAGCCATTTGGCACAGGGGTACTTCCGCTATGAAGAGGATGGGTTTGGCCCCGTGTGTAAGACGGCTGCAGAGGTTTTGACGGCTCTGTCAGAGGTATTTGAACGTGGGTGCCAGATGGAACCGGCATATAGGAAGCGTGTGGAGCAGTTCTATACGCTTCGGGACACACAAAATTGTGAAAGGACATATGACGCAGTTGTAAAACTGCTGGAGAATCATGGGGAAGATCATCAGTAGCCTTAAGTTTCGTTGCAGGATGATGCTGAAATATCGGGATCTGCTTATTCTGCTTGTGCAACGTGACATCAAATTGAAATATCGCAGAAGTATTCTGGGATATTTGTGGAGCATACTCAATCCACTGTTGTCCATGCTGGTGATGACGGCTGTATTTTCGCACATGTTCAGTCGAAATATCGTAAATTTTCCCGTATATCTGATTTGCGGCAATATTTTTTTCAGTTTCATGCGGGAATCTAGCACTTTAGCGATGGGTTCCATCATCAAAAATGCTTCCCTACTCAAAAAGATTTATGTCCCAAAGTATATTTTTACGCTTTCGAAAGTCACCAGTTCGCTGGTTAACCTGGTGTTTTCTCTTGGCGCGCTACTCATCGTCATGATCGTCACCGGTGTAAAATTTACGTGGTATTGCCTGTTAATTGTGATACCAATTGTGGAATTGTATATCTTTTGCCTGGGCCTTGGGCTGTTTCTGGCACAGGCAACCGTGTTTTTCCGTGATATGCAGAACATTTGGGGCGTAGTCACACTGGCCTGGATGTATGCAACGCCCATTTTTTATGATTTGGAAGCATTGCCTGACTGGCTGCAGTACTGGGTGCCCAAACTAAATCCGATGTATATTTATATCCAGCAACTGCGAGATTTTATCCTGACCGGCGGTTGGACGTGGGACGTTCTCATCTGGCGTGGTGCGCTGGTTGCGCTGATTATGCTTTTCATTGGTTTGTGGAGTTTCACAAAAACGAAAGACCGGTTTATTCTGTATATTTGAGGGGATGGAGATGGCAACAGAAAACCAAACTTGCATCAAAGTGGAACATGCATCCGTCCGATTTAATATGGCTTCTGAAAAAGTGACGGATTTGAAAGAATATGTTGTAAAGCTTATCAAGCACGAGTTGCTCTTTCAGGAATTCTTTGCGCTCAAGGATATTAGCTTCAGTATCCGGCAGGGGGAATCCTGGGCGCTTGTGGGTCCGAATGGCGCAGGCAAAAGCACGTTGCTGAAGCTTATCTGTCGGATCCTTACGCCATATGAGGGAAAAGTATGGGTCAATGGGTCGATTGCTCCGATGATCGAGTTGGGCGCTGGGTTCGATCCCAATTTGACCGCAGAGGAAAATATTTTCATAAACGGCGCGATACTCGGCCATAACCGTGCGTTTATGCGCGAACACTATGAAGAGATTGTCGATTTTGCGGAACTTCATAAATTCATGGGCATGCCGATCAAAAACTATTCTTCCGGCATGCGCGCGAGGCTGGGATTTGCCGTTGCCACCATGGTGAAGCCGGATATCCTGGTCGTGGACGAAGTGTTGGCCGTTGGCGATGCAGCATTTCAGAAAAAGTGCATGGATAGAATGCACGAGATGCTGGAAGGTGGAACGACGTTATTGTTCGTATCTCATTCCAACAAGGCTGTGCGAAGCATGTGCAAGAACGCTCTATGGCTGGACCATGGTGAGATCCGGATGATCGGTAGCGCGGATGAGGTTTGCGACGCGTATGAGAGACAGGGGCGCGGATAACCATCTGGGACATGGCATTGGCGGATGCAACACGTATGGAGGATTGCGCCTGCCAACATGCGGGTTTCTCCTTGCGTGGTAAGGACGGACAATGGTATACTTAGGCATATGAAAAAGATCGGATTTGACAACGAAAAATACGTTCAAATGCAGTCGGAGAAGATCCGGGAGCGCATATCCCGCTTCGGCGACAAACTGTACCTGGAGTTTGGCGGCAAATTATTTGACGACTATCATGCAGCGCGCGTGCTGCCCGGTTTTTTGCCGGACAGCAAGATCAACATGCTCCAGACACTCAAAGACGACGCTGAGATCATACTCGCCATCTATGCCGGCGATATCGAACACAACAAGGTGCGCAACGATCTGGACATCTCCTATGACGCTGAAATTCTGCGCCTCATCGACGCGTTTCGTGAAAAGGGGCTGTTGGTGGGAGGCGTGGTCATCACGCGGTATGGCGGGCAATTGGCGGCGGACGTGTTTGCCGAGCGTCTGCGGCAGCTGGGCATCCGCGTCTACCTGCATTATCCGATCGCCGGATATCCGGCCAACGTCCCGCTGATCGTCAGCGACGAAGGCTTCGGTAAAAATGATTACATCGAGACGACGCGTCCGCTGGTGGTGGTCACTGCGCCTGGTCCGGGCAGCGGCAAGCTGGCTGTCTGCCTGTCGCAGCTCTATCATGAACACAAGCATGGAGTAAAGGCGGGATATGCCAAGTTTGAAACTTTCCCGATCTGGAACCTTCCGCTACAGCATCCGGTCAATCTGGCATATGAAGCTGCGACGACGGATCTGGACGATGTGAACATGATCGATCCATTCCACCTGGAGGCGTATGGCGTGACAACGGTCAATTACAATCGTGACGTCGAGTCATTTCCGGTACTAAATGCCATTTTTGAGCGCATTGCCGGCACTTCGCCATATCGATCCCCGACGGACATGGGCGTCAATATGGCCGGGTACTGCATTTTTGACGACGATGCGGTCTGCGCTGCGGCGCGGCAGGAGATCATCCGCCGGTACTATACCGCGCTTTGCGGCTGCAAGCGCGGCACGCTGCCTGCCGACCAGGAAATCCGTTCCGAATACATCCTCAATCGATGTGGGGCAACGCCGGCCGACCGTCCCGTTATCGCACACGCGCTCGAAAAGGCGGAGGAGACGGGGGAGCCGGCCATGGCCATCCAGCTGCCGGACGACCGGATCGTCACGGGAAAGACATCGGATCTGCTGGGCGCATCCGCGTCCGCGCTGCTCAATGCGCTCAAAATGCTGGGCGGCATACACGACGCCATCGACCTGATTTCGCCCATCGTCATTGAGCCGATCCAGCATCTGAAGACGCGGCATCTGGGCAGCCAAAACCCGCGCCTCCACAGCGATGAGATCCTCATTGCACTTTCCATCTGTGCTGCGACCAACCCGACGGCAGCGCTGGCTCTGCGCCAGCTGGACAAGCTGCGCGGCGCTGAGGCGCACTCCAGCGTGATTTTGTCGCGAGTGGACAGCGACATGTACCGCAAGCTGGGGATCAATTTCACGTGTGAACCGCAATATCAGTCCAAGAACCTGTACCATAAATAATTGGACTTGTTGTCTTCGGCCGGTTTGTGGTACAATAAAATGTCTGTGGAGGTTTTGACATGAATGAACGGGTGGAGCGCCTTCGTGCGCAGCTGGAGGCTGACGGTATGGATGCCGTCGTGGTCACCAGCCTGCCCAACATGCGATATCTGTCCGGCTTTACCAGTGCAGACGCGACGCTCTTGATCACCAAACGCTCGTGCTGCCTGTTTACGGACTTTCGATATACCATTCAGGCGGCGTCCCAGTGCCCGGACTTTGAGGTTCTGGAGCCGGAGTCCGGCAGGTTGATGGCGTGTCTGCGCGATGTGCTTGTGCATGACGATTGTCATCGCTGTGCATTTGAGCAGGAGACCATGACTGTCCAGCAATATGAGCGCCTGTGCGCTCTGCCGGTGGCGCTCGAGGCCTGGAGTGAACCGCTGTCGAATTTGCGCCTCAGAAAGTCCGATCTGGAGATAGCAAGCCTGCAGAAGGCACAGCAGCTTGCCGACCAGTCCTTTGCCGAGCTGCTATCCAGGATTGGCGCGGGCATGACGGAGCGCGAAGTCGTCGCGGAGCTCAACTATATCGGCGCCAGGCTGGGCAGCGAGGGCCCATCCTTTGACCCCATTGTCGCCTCCGGTCCGAATGGTGCCATGTGTCATGCCGTCCCGTCACAGCGTCGTCTGAAAGAAGGCGACCTTGTTGTGCTGGACTTTGGATGTACGGTGGATGGGTATCATTCGGACATGACCCGCACCTTTGCCGTGGGCAGCGTCAGCGACGCCTGCCGTCGCATCTATGACATCGTGCTGGAAGCGCATGAGCGTGCCCTGCGCGCGCTCAAGGCCGGTATCACCGGCCGTGCGCTCGATGCAGTTGCGCGGGACTACATTGCAGAGATGGGCTATGGCCCCTGCTTTGGCCACAGCCTGGGGCACGGGTTCGGGCTGGAAATCCACGAAGGCCCGCGCGCGTCCGTGCGATCCGACACCGTGCTGGAGCCCGGCATGACGATTACCATTGAGCCTGGTATTTACGTCGAGGGCCTTTGCGGCGTCCGTATTGAAGATTGCTGTGTGGTAACGCCGGATGGATATCTGGACTTGGTCAGTTCCCCAAAGGAACTGTTGGTCATTTAAGATAACTGATAAGCAAACAATACCATTGGGAGGAACAGAACACTATGATCATGGCAGGCGATTTTCGCAAGGGCGTAACCGTTGAGATCGATGGACAGGTGTGGTCCATTGCGGACTTCCAGCACGTAAAACCCGGAAAGGGCGCTGCGTTTGTGCGCACACGCCTGAAGAACGTAATGACAGGCGCGGTGCTGGAGCGCACGTTCAGCCCGACGGACAAGTATCCGAAGGCACACATCGAGACCAAGGAAATGCAGTATCTCTACAGTGATGGCGAGTTGTATTACTTCATGGATATCGAGACCTATGAGCAGATACCGCTCAACCACGATCAGGTGGAGGACGCCATTGACTTTATCGTGGAGAATGAGACCGTCAAGGTTCGCTTTTTCAAGGGCAACCCGTTCTCGGTGGAGGCTCCCAACTTTGTGGAGCTGACCGTGACGCACACGGAGCCAGGATTTAAGGGCGACACGGCGACCGGAACGACCAAGCCGGCCGAGCTTGAGACCGGTTATAAGATCAATGTCCCCTTGTTTGTCAACGAAGGCGACCGCATCCGCGTAGATACCCGTACCGGCGAGTACATGGAGCGCGTCTGACGCGGTTTAGAGACACAGCAGATTGGAGGAATTGGATGAGCTATATCTCCGAGAAGGTCGCGTATCTGGACGGCCTGGCAGACGGCATTGGCATTGAAGACGATAAGCAGGGGAAGCTGCTGCGCGGCATCATCGATGCGCTTGGCGCTATCGCCGAAGAGCTTGAGGAGCAGAGTGAGGCGTATGACGATCTTTCGGATTGCGTCGACGAGATCTATGAAGAGCTCGACGCTATCGACTGCGAGCTGTATGGCGACGAGGATGAGGAAGACAACGGCTTTATGGAAATCGTGTGCCCGTCCTGTGGCGAGACCATATACTTTGACGAGGACATGCTCGACTCCGAAGATGGCCTGATCTGCCCCGCATGCAACGAGCCGGTGGACATTCAAATCAGCTGTGGCGATTGCAACTGCGGCTGTGAGGACGACGACAAAGATAACTAAACGCGCTGCCGCCAGTACCCCGGCGCCTGTTGCAAATTTTACGACAGGCGCCCTTTATGTTTGCCGTTGACGGCTGCCTTGCTTGCGCCAGGGTAAAATAGTATCGTTCAGATAGGCCGGTGCAGGCAATCAGGTAATCAAAAGGCCACCCATTCATGGGTGGCCTTTCATATTCCGTCCTTCTGCCTCTGCCTGCGGTGCCCTAAACGCGGACAGAGTGATTATATGATGGTACATATGTAGTTCGTTACGCGTTTTAAGGAGGAAATCGGTAATGAAAAAACTATGCAGTCGGACGGAAACCGGATAACATCGTTTTTTCTGACTTTAGTATAGCACGCCATGTGGGGAAACACAAGTAAAATCCCGGGGAAAATTGTGTAAAATTTGTTAATCCGATGTAACAAAATGCGCAAATGGGAGAAAATGCACAAATGTGGCAAATTAGGCCCGAATCGTACGACGATCGGTCAAGCTACCTGGCTGCGTGTAAAAAATCCGGCGTATATGTGAGAGACGCGCTTTCCTTATCCTGACACCAGACATTGGAAAATCCAAGCGAGAGGCAATACTCTATCACGCGTTGATATTCGCGGCTGGTCAGCCTGCGATTGAGCGGCGGAGCGGTGACGTTTGGCGTTGGGGCGTATTGCCGCATGAGGGAAAGGTGCGTTGTAAGCGGCAGATGTTCCGCGATAAAGTCGAGCACGCGACGCGCCTCGTCCACGCAAGCCGGGAGCACGAGGTGACGGATCAGTAGGCCGCGCTCGGCAATGCCATCTGACCCGACTTGCAGGACGCCCACCTGTCTGTGCATTTCCAAAATGGCTTTGGCGGCAAACGAAAAATAATCCGCCCGGCCAGAAAAGCGCAGTGCCAACGCTCCTGTTACGTACTTAAGGTCGGGCAGGTAGATATCGACAAGTCCTTCCAGTGCGAGCAGGGAAGACGTCAGATCGTAGGCATTTGTATTGTAAACGACTGGAATGGTCAGACCGCGTTGTTTTGCCTGGCGCAGAGACTGCCGTATGGCCGCAAGGTGTGGCGTCGGCGTTACAAGATTGATGTTATGCGCCCCTTGAGCCTGTAATGACAGATAGAGGTCGGACAGCATTTCCGGCGTTTGTTCCTGTCCCAGCGTACCATCGTGTAGCACGTGGTTTTGACAGAACACGCAATCCAGGTTACAGCCGGAAAAGAAGACTGCGCCGGACCCTCGCGTGCCGCTGATACATGGCTCTTCCCAGTGGTGCAGCGCGGCGCGCGCAACGCGGGGAAACTTCCCCGCGTTGCAATCTCCGGTATGCAGTTGGCGGTTCGCGCCACAGCGGCGCGGACAGCTATAACAGGCTGCCATTAGAACACGCGCCTTGCGCAGACAAAGTTGCGCGTCCAGTAGCTCGTCGTGCAGGAGCGCTTCACGACCTTGCCGTTGCTTGAAGATGCGTCGATCATCGTGTTGCCGCCAATGTAAATGCCGGTGTGCGTGACGACGCCGCCGGCATCGTCGTCCGTAAAGAACAACAGGTCGCCGCGCTTGAGGTCGCTCATGCTCGAAATCAACGTCCACTTATCGACTCTGGCAAAGCTCTTGGCGCTGTAGCGTGTGGTCTTGACGCCGGCCTTGGTCAGGCAATAGTATACCAGGCCGGAACAGTCAAATGTATTCGGGCCTTCATCGCCGAGCACATACCGCTTCCCAAGCTGTGCCTCTGCACATTCGATCATTGCGTTGACGCCGGAACCGTAGGATTCATCTCCACCGCTGGAGGGCGGGTCCGTGGGCGCCGGTGTGGCAGGTTCGGGCTGCGAGGGGTCGATCGGCACCGGCGTATCGTCAGCACCATCGGGCACATCGATCTCCGGCAGATCGTCGTCCGGCACAGGAGTAGATTGAGAGGGTTTTTGCGTGGCGGTAGTGGGTTTCTGGGTGGCCGTCGGTTTCTTTGTCGTGGTTGGCTTGCTGGTTGCCGCGGGCTTCGGCGTTGCCGGTTTTGGCGTGGGCGTCGGGTCCACGGCAGGTTTGGCATCCGGCGAATAGAGCAGATCCCGGTCGTCGGTGTTGAAGACACCGTCGACATCCATGCCGTTTTTTTGCTGGAATGCTTTCAGCGCTTCTTCCGTCGCCACGCCGAAGTATCCGTTGACCTTGTCCGTATAATATCCGAGTTCCGCAAGGAGCGATTGCATGCCGCGCACATCAGACCCGTTGTCGCCGAGTTTCATCTCGTAGGAGGCGGCATCATCGCTAAAGAGCTGTTCCTGCAGCGCGCTGTCGGCCACGCCGGTCATTTCCAAGTTGAGCGTGCGCTGAAACAGCGCCACGGCAGCCGCAGTCGCTTCGTTATAGGTTTCGCTGGGCTCATCGGATTCCAGGTATCCCAGCTCCACCAGGCGGGAATGCAGTTGTTCCACCGCTGGATAGACATCGTTGAGCTGTAGTGTGGAATACTGAGAAACGTGTACCTCAGCGGATGGAGTGGGGGTGGGGCCAGCCGCTTCCGGGGATGGGTCTCCAACGACAGGCTCGTGAGCCATGGACGGTTCCGGCGTTTGCGCGATGTCGTCCTCTAGGGCACGGAACGAAGCGGCTTCCTGTGTATTCGCAGAGCTCAACCGGTCCAGTCCGAGCGGCAGGAGCACAAAACAGATCAGGGCAATGGAGCAGGCAGCCACGATCCAGGTACGCGCGCGCTTGGAAAACAGCGCCACGTTGGAGATTTGCCGGACGGATCCATGCTCCACCTGCAACTCCTTCTTCTTTTTCGATGGCATTATGCAACCTCCTTTTTCGTTTCACCTTCCAGTTTCTACTGGTAACAGTATACACGACAAAAGGGACGATGAGTTTGAACATTTTGCGAATTCCCGTAAGCGGTAAGTGGCCAAAAGACGGTACGTTTTGCAATTTGGACATGGTCGTGATAAAATGATAGCCATGGAGATTTGGATATATGGCACTGTTACGCGCACAACATATTGCAAAGCACTTTGGTGAACGTACGCTGTTCTCCGGCGTCTCATTCGAGATTGCACCAGGCGACCGTGTGGGTCTTGTCGGCGTAAACGGATGCGGCAAATCCACGCTGCTGCGCATACTGGCCGGGGAAGAACTGCCAGACGAGGGCGACATTCACCGATCAGCCGAGTGTCGCATTACCTGGCTCAAGCAACGGCAGACGGACACCGCAGGGCTGACCCTGTTGGACGCAACCATGCAGGAATTTGCGCCGCTCATGGATCTTGAGCGACAGCTGGAGGATATCTCAGCAAGACTGGAGCAGGGAGCGGACGACGTCTTGATCCGCCGGCAATACCGGTTGCAAGAGGAATATCAGCAAAGAGGCGGGCTGACGTTTCGCAGCCGCACCCGCGCCGTGTTGCTGGGACTGGGCTTTTCTGAAGCAGATATTGTGAAACCGGCGGATGTGCTGAGCGGCGGAGAATTGCGCAAAGCGCTGCTCGCCCGCGTCCTGCTCTCTGAGGCGACCCTGCTGCTCCTGGACGAGCCGACGAACCATCTGGACATTCGCGCGATTGAGTGGCTGGGAGGAAGATTATCTGCTGTCCTATCGGGGCGCGTTTGTGGTGGTCTCGCACGACCGGTATTTTCTCGATCGGGTGACAACACGCACCTTTGAGATGGAGCATGCGACATTGGCCATTTCCCGCGGGAACTACTCGCGCCATTTGCAGCTGAAGATGGATGCGCGCGAAGCGGCGGAGCGGCGGTATTATAATCAGCTGCGGGAAATCCGGAGGATTCAGGGGATCATCGAACAACAACGCCGGTGGAATCAGGCGCGCAATTATGTGACGATTGCATCTAAGGAAAAGCAGCTTGCGCGCATTCGCGAGGAGATGGTAAAGCCTGCCGATGACCCTGCCGCGATCCGCTTTTCGTTTCACGCAGTACCGCCAGCAGGAAACGATGTGCTGATCGTTCGCGCGCTGAAAAAACAGTTTGGGGAACGTACGCTGTTTAGCGGATTGGAGATGCATCTGCAACGGGGCGAACACGTGTGCCTGCTGGGCGCAAACGGATGCGGAAAGACGACACTGCTGCGCATCCTGACCGGGCAGGAAACACCCGATGGCGGCGGCTTTCAGATTGGCGCGAATGTTCGCATTGGTTATTACGAGCAGTCCATGCGCGGCCTGTCGGCAGAGTTGACGGTGCTGGAGCAGGTTGGGATGCTCTTTCCACGCATGGATCAGCAGCAGTTGCGCTCGGCGCTTGGCCAGTTTCTGTTTCGTGGGGACGATGTGTTCAAGCGCATCGGCGAGTTGTCCGGCGGGGAGCTTGCGCGCATCCAGCTGCTCAAGCTGATGCTTTCCGGGTGTAATCTGCTGTTGCTGGATGAGCCGACCAACCACCTGGATATCCCGTCCCGTGAGGCGCTGGAGCGAGCGCTGTCGGCCTATGACGGCACAATGCTCGCGGTGACACACGACCGCTATTTTGTCGATCAGATTGCTGACCGGATTCTGGTACTCACGCGGGATGGCCTGCAGGAATTTGCCGGTGACTGGACGGCATACAGCGCCTCTCTGGCGGCGGACAGCAGGCAGCGGGACACGGTAGCCGAATATGCGCCGCGTGCCCGCCAGGTCAACGACTATGTGCACAAGCGCGAGCAGCGCAGCGCCATTCAGCATGCCCGCGGCGCCTTGAAACGGGCGGAGGCCCGTGTGGAAGAGCAGGAGCGATTGCTCGGCGTATGCCAAGAGAAACTGGCTTCACCGGAGATTGCCACCGATTACAATGCAGCAATGCGTGTAGCCGAGGAAGCGGCTCGCCTTGAAGCGGAGCTGGAGTCGCTCTATGCGGACTGGCAGGAAGCAGATCAGGCGCTACAGGCCCTTTGTTGCGGGGCGGAACAGGAGGAAACATGACATTTAAACGATTTTCGCTGGGTCTGCGGTTTCTGCTGCAGGATGCCGAGGGGTTTTCCCCGGTCGACGCCTGGAACCTGTTGTTTGCCTCGTTGTCGCCAACGGAAGTGAAGGGGATGGAATTGTACGGGGTCAGCCAGCAGGAGAGAGGACAGCAATGCTATATCTGTGTGTTCACAAAAGCTTCCCTTAGCCGCTGCCGCGCGCTATATGCCCGTCTCTCCGCGCATCCGCTCATCTGCTCCCGCCTACTGTTCTATCGTCCATTTTTGCAGAACAACCGTTTGGAACAGCTGGAAGGTTATGAGTTTCTTGGTACGGTGGGAGACAGCGGGGAGGTGCAATATGGCGCCGCGGCCTATGGGGAAATGCGTTTCCATGGCGACAACAAGCCGCTGGATCCCCTGCTGGAACCGGCCGTGTTCCTCATAGCGCCAGACGCCTACCGGGGCATCTTGACGCCGGAGCAGGCGATCCGTTGCCTGATGCGCGTGGCCTATGCTTATTTTCCGCTTGCGCAGATCATTCCGTTTCCAATGGCGGATGGGGGCCGCGGCACGATCGATGCGCTGATCCATGCGCTGGGCGGCAGGTATGTGCCAGTCAGGCTCAAGCAGGAAAACGGGGAATTCATCGATACACAATACGGTATTTTACCGGATCGTACCATCGTCATTGAAAGCGAGTGCGTGTCGCATGCGCAGCAACTGCTCTGCGAAATGTTGGATATTGGGTATACTTCCTTTATCGTCGGGCTCTATGGTGACGCGGCCTGCAGCCAAAGCGCGCCGTTCCAGTTGCCGCTGCACCCGAAAATCGGAGACGTGCAGATTCGTATTATCGACAGTGGTTCCGGTAACGCGTTCTTTCTGGACCGGGCGGAATTCAATGCGCGCATCCGCGATGTATCCATCGTGGTGACGGGCGACGGGTATCCGGAAACAGCGCACCTCGACGCCGTCAATGAGATCAAACGCCGCTGTGCGGAGGAAAATGTCCCCGTCGTCGTGTTCGAGGGCGAACCGGACCCGCCGGCTACCGTGGAGGCAGCGCTGCAGGCGCTGCGTGTCAGTGCCGACCGCGTGTTCCGGCTGCTGAAGACGGGCGGCCGGTTACAACACCGGTAGAACGCAGTATGATCGAAAGGATTTGAGTGAGGGAGCATGGAACGACTGATCGCCATCGACGGAAACAGCCTGTTGTTTCGCGCCTACTATGCCTTGCCCGATATGACGACCCGTGATGGCGTGCCAACGGGGGCGTTGCACGGCTTTTTGACGATGCTGCTCAAGCTTGCGCAAACCAACCCGGACTATCTTGCCGTGGCCTTTGACCTGCCAGGCAAGAACTTTCGGCACGAACGGTACGACGCATACAAAGCGGGGCGCCGGGAGACGCCGGAGGACCTGAGCAGCCAGTTCCCGCTGCTGCGTGAGCTGCTTGCCGAGATGGGAATTGCCGTGTGCACGTGTCCCGGCTTTGAGGCCGACGACATTCTCGGCACGCTGGCAAAACGAGCCGAAGCACGGGGCGCGTCTGTCCTGCTCGTGACCGGCGATCGGGACGCATTGCAGCTCGTATCCGAACAGACGCACGTGCTGCTGACCAAACGCGGCCTGTCCGACACCGTGGAATATACGGTGGAGTTGTTACAGGAGCAATCCGGGTTGTCACCCAGCCGCATGCGGGATCTCAAGGGGTTGATGGGTGACAATTCCGACAACATTCCCGGGATTCCCGGCGTGGGGGAAAAGACGGCGCTGAAGTTGCTTGCCGAATATGGCGATCTCGAAGCGGTGCTGTCCCATGCTGGTGAAATCAAGGGCAAGCTGGGTGAGCGCGTGCGGGAGAATGCGGAGTCCGCCCGACTGAGTTATTGGCTGGGCACCATCGATACGCAGGCGCCTGTAACAACGGATCTGTCGGATTGTGCCTTTCACCTGCCAACGTTATCCGGCGCCGCGGAGCATCTGCGCGCGCTGGAGCTGCGCGCCGTACTGGCCAAGCTCCCGGAGCGGGAAGAACCGCGGCGACCTGTGGAGGCGACCGGCTGTACATGTACCCCGATCGATTCGCTACCAGCGCTCCAGGAAGCCATTGCCGCGCATCCCGCGCCAAAAGCGTTCGCTGTCTGCACGGAAGGGCAGATTTCATTTGCCTTTTCGCCCAAACAGTCGTATGTAGTAACGGCGGGGGAAACGCTGTTTGACGCCGTCCTGGAGCCGGCGCAGGTGTACCGCGCGCTGGCCCCATTGTTGCAGGATGCGTCGGTCGAAAAACTGGTGTTCGACGGAAAGTCGCTCCGGCACAACGCCGCCGGCTTTGGAGTGGACGTGCGGCATATTGCATTTGACGCTATGATTGCGGACTATCTGCTCAATGCCATTCGCCCAGCTACGACGCTGCAGCAGACTTGCGAACGCCATTTGGGAACCTTGCAGGCCTCGGCTGCGCTGTTGTTCCCCTTGCGCGAACGCATGCGTACCCTGCTGGAGCAGCAGTCGATGACGTCGCTCTATGACGACATGGAGCTGCCCCTTTCTGGCGTGCTGTATCACATGGAATGCGAAGGGTTTCGCGTGGACGACACCGTGCTGCTGCAAATGCAAAGCCAGTTTGAAACGCGCGCTGGCGAGTTGGCGTCCGAAATCTATACGCAGGCAGGGGAGACCTTCAATATCCTTTCGTCCAAGCAACTTGGCACCGTGCTGTTCGAGCACCTGAAGCTGCCGCCGCAGCGTAAGACGAAGTCTGGCTATTCCACGGATGCCGACACGCTCGACCGGTTGGCGCCGCTGCACCCGGTGGTCCGGCTGATTCAGGAGTACCGGTTCCTCACAAAGCTCAAGAGCACATTTGTCGACGGGCTGTTAGCGGCGCGTGCGCCGGCAGACGGGCGTGTACGGACGCGGTTCCAGCAATGCGTGACCGCGACGGGACGGATTTCCAGCACGGAACCAAATTTACAAAACATTCCCGTACGCACTGCGCTTGGCCGTGAGATCCGCAAGGCATTCGTTGCCAGCGAAGGCAACGTGCTCATCGGTGCCGACTATTCGCAGATCGAATTGCGCATTTTGGCGCACCTGAGCGAGGACGACGGGCTGATCGAGGCCTTCCGCAGCGGGGAGGACGTGCACCGGCACACGGCGAGCGAAGTCTTTGGCGTACCGCTGGACTCGGTAACGGCGGAGATGCGCAGCGCCGCCAAAGCGGTGAACTTTGGCATCGTCTATGGCATCAGCGACTTTGGCCTCGCGCAAAATCTGAACATCCCGGTCAAGCGCGCGGGCGAATATATCCGGATGTATCTGGCACGCTATCCGGGCGTGCATGCCTTCATGGAGCGATGTGTGGCCGAAGGCCGAGAGCGCGGCTACGCTGTCACGATGTTTGGGCGACGGCGCGCGCTGCCGGAACTTAAGAGCAGCAACTACAACACGCGTTCGTTTGGCGAGCGGGTGGCAATGAACATGCCCATTCAGGGAAGCGCCGCAGACATCATCAAGCTGGCCATGGTCCATGCCGAGCAGATGCTACAGGAACGGCGGCTTCGCGCCCGGCTCATTCTGCAGGTGCATGACGAACTGATCTTCGATGCCCCGTTGGAGGAGCAGGGCCAGGTGTTGGCGCTTGCAAGGGACTGTATGGAGCATGTGTGCGAGCTGCGCGTCCCGTTGATCGCTGAGACGCGCGCCGGGCACAGCTGGTATGATACCAAATGACGAATGAGAATCCGAAAAATTTCATCGGCCTGACGGGCGGGATTGGCGCGGGAAAGTCGACGGTTTCCGCGCGGTTTGCGGCGCTGGGAGCAGTGGTGCTGGATGCGGACGCGGTCTCAAGGCAGGCGCTTGAGCCGGAGGGCTGCTGCTATGACGACGTGCTGTCGCTCTTTGGCCGGGAAATCGCGCTCGCGGATGGCCGCATAGACCGCAGGCGCGTGGCGGGCATCGTGTTTTCGCTTCTGGATGAAAACGGATTCCTCTATCAGATGCTGGAAAAATTCGGGGGAAAG
>ERZ780149.488-NODE-488-length-51302-cov-3.999785_pt1 | contig 51302 bp, 50 predicted proteins | sample MGYA00511367_ERZ780149 | MGnify/ENA primary metagenome ERZ780149 (study PRJEB29588, sample SAMEA2153852) | human gut metagenome | biome: human gut; feature: human-associated habitat; material: faeces | place: Denmark | collected 2008/2010 ... | reverse complement strand
CTTATCAGGGAAAATTATCCTGCGGAGGATGTCGCCAACGAATATTTTACATACATGATTCAGTATTCCGAATCAGATGCCGGATTAAAGACGGCGATACAGGATTCGTTGACGGGAGAGACACTTGATTGGTTAAACAAACAGATACTTGACAGATTATATGGAGCAGCCAAAAGAGAAAGGAGAGAAAAAGAAGAAGCTTCACGTGTTCGACACGAAGAAGTTCCTGGCGATAAAGGAGTCGCTGATGGAGCAAGAGAAAGCGGAGAGGAAGAAGCCTTAACCAGAAGTGGCGCCGGGGCATACTCTGATGCTGAGGTATCGATGGAGAACGACCCGTGGAGCAAGGCATGGGGCGAGAGCCTGCGTAGCAAACGGGAGGAACGGGAATTTGCCAGACGAGAGCGCCGTCGCATGGTGGAGCATATCGGCGAGCTCGCCGATAAACTTAACTTGAGGAATGTAGAAATTGTCACAGACACACGAGGGCTTGAGGGGCGCAAGGCACGTGCCAAGGGATTCTTCGATAAGCGCACGGGCAAAATAACGGTGGTTATACCGAATAATGTGAGCGTAGCGGACGTTGAGCAGACCCTTCTTCATGAGTCGGTGGCACATTACGGGTTGAGGCAGTTGCTTGGCGAACATTTTGATGAGTTTCTTGACAAGGTGTATGAAGCAGCTGAGAACGGCATCAAAGAACAGATTGACCTGCTTGCAACGCGTAACGGATGGAACAGGCGCGTAGCCACGGAGGAGTATCTTGCGGGGCTTGCGGAGAAGACCGACTTTTCCGACCGGCTTACAGGGTGGTTTACGAAGGTGAAGCGATATTTTGTGGATATGCTCCGCAAGATAGGGTTTAAGTATCTTTCCCCGGGAAGCATCGGTGACAATGAGCTTCGTTATATATTATGGCGCAGTTATGAGAATTTGGCGAATCCGGGGCGCTACCGCGCATTTGAATGGGAGGCGCAGGATGTAGCGATGAAATATAGCCTCGGGGTGCCGACCGGCTACCGGGAGATTGAGGATGGGGGAAATCGCGGTGTGGCTGACAGCGACGGGTTGTATGAGCTGAATGAGCGGTTTAACGTGGAGCTTGACAAACTGACAGAAGACAACGCGGACAAAATCACGCTAAATCTTGGATTTCCATCTAAGCTGCTTCTTGCAGGCGGTGTTGCCAACCGGAGTATGAAACTCTATGGCAACAAGGTGATAAAAAAGATGAAAAAACATGGCTTTAAACTTTCGGAATTACATAATTTACCGGAAGCAGTCGCTCATCCGATAGCCGTGTTTAATAATCTGGGACGTGATGGAAACAGATCGATATTGACAGAGCTAAAGACTGCCAATGGGAATTTTTTAGTTACTATTGATTTGGGTAAAGGTGGTGATGACATAGACTTCAATATTGTGTCTTCCGTATTCGGCAAAGGAAAGGAAAAAGTCATTTCATGGATTGAGAAAGGATATGCTACTTATATCAACAAAAGAAAAGCCTTGGACTATCTGCATTACCCCGCACCAATTGCGGAAACCCTCAGCAGTCCAAGACTTGATTCTGCTGCAAAGATAGTTGAAAATTTTGAGAATCCAACTATCAAAGAGCAAAATAATAACGCTGAAGGAGAAGAGGATGTTCGATTCCGTGACGGAGACTTTACCTCAAGAGACCGAGCCATAGCCGCACAGCAATATGAACGGATGTTGAGTCGTGGAAGCTGGCAATTCCGGGAAGCTACACAGGACTCCATGCTTGGACTCAAGAGCCTTTATGAATCAGTATTGACCGGAGCTAAAGCACCGGGCGAAAACAAAAAAATAAGGATTGAGGAGGTTGCCGGGTATGAGAACGCATACCTGTATGAGAACCGTATGAGCAGTGCCAACAATGGAGAGCAGCATCAGTATTTCAGTCGTTTCATGAAGCCGTTGCTTGAGGGCATACATAAACTTTGCGGAAGCAAGGAGCTTGACCGTCGCATCCTTACGGACTACATGATGGCGAAGCATGGTCTGGAACGTAATGAGTATATGCGTAATGAAGCCGCCGCTAACGGTGAAGACACCAAGCGTGATTTCGCCGGACTCTGCGGTCTTACCGGAGAGGACGATTGGCAGGTAGCCGAGACTGTTGCCCAACAGATGGTGGATGATTATGAAGCTGACCATAACACTGCCGAATTGTGGGATAATGTACAGAAAGCCACAAATGCCACTCTTGAAAAAATCTATCTCAGCGGACTTATCAGTGAGGATACCTACAACAAGGTTCTTGGAATGTATGATTTCTATATTCCTCTTCGTGGATGGGATGAGACTACAAGCGATGAGGTCTATGGCTATCTGACAAGTAAGGATGGTCCACTCATGGGCAGTGTCTTCAAAACGGCAGAAGGACGAGACAGCAAAGCCGATGATCCAATCGCAACCATTGCTATGATGGCTGATGATGCAATCCGTCAAGGAAACCGCAACATCATGAAACAGCGGTTCCTCAACTTCGTACATGGTAATCCGAGTGACCTCGTTAGCGTCAATGAGATGTGGCTACAGCACAATGATGTTACTGACGAATGGGAGCCAGTCTTTGCAGACCTCCAACCTAATATGACTCATGCGGAGGTTGAAAGCGAAATAGCCAAGTTTGAGGCTAAGATGGAAGCACTGAGGACAGCAGAACCTGACAAGTATAAAAAGGGAGGTGACGCAAGAAACATCCCTTACAAGGTCGTGCGTGGCAACCTCAACGAACATCAAGTATTGGTAAAGCGTAACGGGCGTACTTATGTCATAACCATAAACGGCAATCCAAGGGCGGCGCAGGCATTGAACGGACTTACCAACCCCGACACAGATATGGGTGGAGTATATGGTAAGATAATCAAGGGGGCAAGTTATGTAAACCGCCAACTATCTGCCTTCTACACTACACGAAACCCGGACTTCGTTGTGAGCAACTTCCTACGAGATATGCTTTATTCCAACTGCATGACTTGGGTAAAAGAAAATCCTCGTTATGCACTTCGCTTCCATAAGAACTTTGGGAAAGTAAATCCTCTTACACTCCGCAAGCTCCTTTCCAAATGGGAGAACGACAATCTAAGCGACAGCAATTATCTTGAAAAGATGTTCAAGGAATTTATGCTGAACGGTGGAGAGACAGGTTATACTTCCGTAAAGGACATTGACGGGCATAAGCGCACTATCGCGAAAGAGCTGAAAAAGATAAGTAAACGAGACGTTGGGCATAAGACTTGGTACTGGCTTGGTGGGCAACTTGACTTGCTCAACCGCAGTGTCGAGAACTGCGCACGTTTCGCTGCGTTCGTAACTTCCCGTGAAATGGGGCGCACTCTTGACCGAAGCATCCATGATGCAAAAGAAGTGAGTGTGAATTTTAATAAGAAAGGAAGCGGAGACCGATTCATAGATGCAAATGGACAGACAGCACTCGGTAAGACCGGGGGGTACTTAGGTGGAGTCGGAAGAAGTCTCTACGTCTTTTGGAACGCAGGTATTCAAGGCATGACCAATTTCGGACGCGCAGGAGTACGGAATCCGAAGAAAGCCATTGGCGGTGCCGCTGCATTATTCACATTCGGCTATGTCATTCCCCTTCTTGCTCAAATGCTTGGCGGTGGTGACGGTGACGATGATGATAAGAACGCATACTACAATCTTCCGGAGTATGTGCGCCGCAGTAACATATGCTTCAAAGCAGGGGAACAATGGATAACCATCCCACTACCTATTGAGTATCGTGCCATATATGGTATGGGTGAACTTGCCTGTGGAGTTATAAGCGGAAACGAGCGATACAGTAATTCAGAACTGGCATATTACATTGCCGCACAAGTAAGCCAAGTAATGCCATTGGATTTCTTGGAGGGCGCAAATCCTACTTCACATGACGGATTCAGTGCTGAATCATTGATACATCCTTTCATACCGAGCGCATTCAAGCCATACACGGAAGCCTATATCATGAACAAAGGTTGGACAGGTCTTCCTATCTATAAGGATACCCCTTATAACAAGAATGAACCCGAATGGACAAAAGCCTATCAGAGTACCGACCAACATCTTGTGGCTTTCACCCGATGGCTCAATGAAACAAGTGGAGGCAATGACTATAAGAAAGGGACGATAGACATCAATCCGGCTAAACTTGAATATCTTCTTTCGGGTACATTCGGCGGTGCTGTCAGCACAACCGGAAAACTAAAGAAGATGGGCGAAACAGCTTTAGGAGAGCGAGAGTTTGAATGGCGCAATATGCTTCTCGCAAACCGTGTCATAAAATCCGGGGACGAGCGCACGGCAAACCGCAAACTTCAGAATGAGTACTTCAAATACATGAATGAGTATGAGGAAACCAACCGTCTGCGCAAGAAATATGAGAACGCAGCAGATGATGGAATACTTGGTTACGCTGAAAGAGCAGATTTTCTTTACAACTCTCCCGAATACCTACGTTTTGAGATATTTGAAGAGTACAAGCCGGATATTGATGCCATCCGAGAAGAAATCAAAGGGGAGACCGACCCTGAAGCAAAGAAAGAATTGCAAAATGAACTCTTTGCCACAATGCGCGAACTTGTTGATAAACTTCACAATGTCGATAAGTAAATAGATAACAGTAGAGTGACGCAGGGATGAATTATCTTTGCGTCACTCATAAACCGTACAGCTATGGCAGCAAACAAAAAGAATAAGATATTACGCATGAGTCGTGTTCGTCCAAAAACCGATGAACATCTTGACAGCGTAGGCTATTCCAAATACCACAGCAGAAACCGCAGAGCATTTGACCTGCTGATGGAGGCTCAAGGATATTGGAGTAATATGGACCGCTTCCGCAGGGAAAGAGAGCGAAACAAGAATTACACTTTCGGCAAACAATGGAGCGATATAATCTGCGTTGACGGCAAACAGATGACCGAGGAGGAGTATATCAAGGAGCAAGGTAATATCCCTTTAATCAACAACCACATTCACAGGCTGGTGAAACAGTTCCTGGGTGTTTACCGGAGTCAGGCGAAAGAGCCGACTTGTGTAGCCAGAGACCGGGAGGAGCAGAAACTTGGCGAAACGATGAGTACTGTGCTTCAGTACAATATGCAACTCAATCAGATGCAGGAGGTGAATGCCAGGACTATGGAAGAGTATCTTATAAGCGGGTTGGCAATACATCGCAAATGGTATGGGTGGCGCAATGACATGCTGGACTGCTGGACTGACTATGTCAATCCGAACAATTTCTTTATTGACAACAACATGCGCGATTTCCGCGGATGGGATGTGAGCATGTTAGGAGAGGTACACGATGTGAGTTTCGAGACATTGTGTGGATGTTTCGCCGAGTCGGCGGAAGATGTAAAAAGACTCAGGCAGATATATAGCTTCGCCCACAACCGCGGAATCCTGCGCACATTTGGAGAGCAATTCGGATACAGCCGTCTTGAGAATATAGACTTTCTTTTCACAAGCGATCCTACCCGATGCAGGGTTATTGAAGTATGGTGCAAGGAGACAAAACCGCGTTACCGCTGTCACGACTATAACAACGGCGACATCTACAAGATTGACATCGAGGATTATGAAGAGCTGGTCGAGACTGTGAACAACGACCGCATACAGCGAGGGATGGCACAAGGGATGCCGAAAGATGAGATACCCCTAATCAAGACTACCTGGTTCATGGATAACTATTGGTATTTCTACTACCTCTCCCCTTTTGGCGATATACTCCGGGAGGGTGAAACTCCATACGAACACAAAAGCCATCCATACGTATTTAAGGCATATCCATTCATTGACGGTGAGATACATAGTTTTGTTGCCGACGTCATAGACCAACAGCGTTACACCAACCGCCTAATCACAATGTATGACTGGATTATGAAGTCAAGCGCAAAGGGTGCGCTCATGTTTCCGGAAGGTTGCGAGCCCGACGGGATGAGCATGGAGGATATTGCCGATGAATGGAGCCGCTCCAACGGAGTGATATTCTTCAAGCCGAAACCGGGAGTGCCGATTCCGCAGCAGATTGCGCAGAATTGCACCAACATAGGAATTGTGGAGCTTCTTAACCTGCAACTGAAATTCTTTGAGGAGATTTCAGGTGTTAACGGGGCATTACAGGGCAAACCGGGGTATGCAGGAACAAGTGCCGCCAAGTATAACCAGGAGACACAGAATGCGACCCTTGCGCTTTTGGACACACTTGAATCGTATTCATCCTTTGTGAGAGACGGCGCATATAAGGATGTCAAGAATATCCAGCAGTATTACGACACTAAGCGTGTGTTTAAAATATCGGGGCGCACCGGGATGCAGATTGAGTATGACCCGAAGAAGATACGGGATGTGATGTTTGACCTCAGTATTGTTGAAAGCACATCCACTCCCGCCTACCGCCAGATGGCAAACGATATTCTCATGCAGTTATGGCAAGCACAGGCAATATCTACCGAACAGCTTCTTCAGCATGGCGATTTCCCATTCGGGGACGATTTGTTACAATCACTGCAAAGTCAAAAAGAACAGCTTGAACAGGGCAAGACTCCGGACGGACTTCCACCGGAACTCCTGCAACGGGTTCAGCAAGGCGCAAACATGGGCGCAGTCAACAGAGCCTACCAGGCGATGAGGGCGGGTTAAAAGGTTAAGAAGCTTGCGATGCAAGCGGATTAAGGGATTAAGGGGTTATGGGGTTAAGGCTGATTGACCCGATTTAGCGGGATTAAACGCGATTAAGCGGGAATAAGCTTGATTTAATTTACTTGATTGAGCGGGGGAAGCGCGTGAGGGCGGGGGAAGGCCGCCCCTTCCGCTGCACGTTATTGTTGTCTTCGCTGCTTTGCCGCTTTGGTTTCTGCCGCATACCATGAGAAATATTGACGCACCTTTTTACGGCGGTCTTTCTCACTGAGCCAACCGGAACCGTCGCGATGGGGAGTAAAGTAGAATGACTCCAGCATCATATCATGTACCAGAGCCTTATGAGTGATATATCCTTTACGCTTCAGGATGCGGAAGTTTGAGCGATCCATGACAAAAAGCTTGCGGTCACCTCCAAAAGAGGGCATTACGTAATGTCGTATTCCGGTCGTACGGTAAGCCTCATCCGCTTTGCGGACAGCCTCACGGAGACGGAGATAAGCAAAAAAAATCTGAAAAATGTTCATAGATATTATGTTTTTTGATTTATAATGTAGCTGCCGACACAACACGGCGATGTCGGTTAAGCTGTTTCTTGTTTCGAGATAAAATCTTAGGCACCGGCATTTCAAAGCAGCATATATGCAGACCTATTGCCCGTGTCATAAGGAGGTCGTCATGTTTTCCCTTTATTGCGCCAAAAGAGCCATTCTGTTTCTTTTCATAAGTGATATATTCATCAAGACATCTCTCATCACGCTCCACATAAGACGTTTCACGTACAACCTTAATAAGAGTAGATATAATCATAGGCTTGGTATTAATGTTGGTATGGAAGCCATATTTCACAGGCTTGCCCTCGACAATGGAATCTTCAGGAGAGGAACGTGCGTACAAATTAGGGTAAACCCCTCCAAGCTGATTTAGTACAAACTGCGATTGGTCACCATCAACCTGACGCTCCTTGTCGCGGGTTTCCAGCGTGTTAGACTCAATGACAAGGAGTGCGTTGTCATAGAAAGCAGCAATCTGCCCGGCTTTCCAAGCAAGGAGGTCTATATCAATATGCCCATACCATTGGGCGACCACGACGGGTTTGCCGCCTTCCGCCATGAACAGGCGGTCAAATACGGCAATTACAGACCAGTCGGCTTTATTGGAACGACCGCCGATGTCCACCACTGTAAGATAACGATCGGTGACAATCTCATCAGGGTCAACCTCCGGCATAGCCCATATCCACAACAGTCCCTGACCATCTTTTCTGAACCGGATATTATGGAACGCTTCTTTCCCGGTATCATTATCGGCATATACATCACCGATATACTTAGGCGGCTTGCATGTCTTTTTTAATTTATCGACATTGTATTTGTCGAATACCCTCGCCCCGGAATGGACAAATGCTTCCACATCGTCTGACGGATACTCAGAAGCAATGTCTCCGTGATCATGATATTTGGCACGTTCAATCACATACCAGTTGATCGCTTCAAGGGTTGCACCTATCTCCCACAGCCACCAGAGATATTTCCCCGGTTCCTCGCGGTCGGACACAGCACTGTCACGTAATCTATTTACCCACAACCACAGGGCGAATTCAGCACGTTTATCCACCGATTCAAACTCAAGTGAATATTGGTCAATGTCGAACCATGATACAAACATGGACTCAAACTGAGATTTTCCGGCTTTAGCCGCAGCATATTCAAGTTCAAAGAAATTGCCAGTACCGTTAGCCGTTGACTCATAGACAATCATAGTGTAAGGCTTATAAAGCACACCGGAACATGCAGAGCGGACAATCTGCTCCGGTGTTTTCTTTTCAGTAGCTTCCCAAATACCCACCTCAGAGCAATGCACGAGGTTGTAGTCGCCTCCACGACAGGAATCGGGATTTTTAGCCGTACCGATTTTTATTTTGCAATTTCGTTGCGGCACGGCATGGATTAATCCCGACATACCCACTCCCACCAGCTTAGGCTCAGCGGGGTTATAAATCTCCCCCATTTTGTATAGCATTTCAACCGGATAGCTTTCCAGCATACGGTTGAACATGTCACGGATTTCATCAGAGCCGGAAGTCTGATGAGCAATGATGAGAGAATTAAGACCTACCTTGTGACATAGCTGCAACCACGCCATGTAAATCTGTGAAGTAGTCGAGCCACCCCACTGACGCGCCTTCAACAGTATAAGACGAATCGGCTTGGCAGCAAGCCTTAGGTGTTCAAGACGCTCGACAAAGCGGCGTTGCGGGCGCGTAAGGCGGAAGAGGACATCCTCTCCCCCACCCTTATTTTTAATCCACACATAGACCGCCGCCCAAAAAGCGAAGTCATATCGGCAGCGGATACGGACAAACTTTTCTATTACCTTAAGTCGATCTTCTTCGGAATAATCTTCGGCAATAGCCTCAGAAATAAATCGGTCAAGACTTCCGCACTCCGCTAATTTTTTTACGAGCGGCACGGTCATCATCATCTCAGGAATCCACTGTGTCTTAATCGGGAATCCATCAATCACTACCTTTATACGTTGACCTACCGAGCCACGTCCTGTAACAGGATTGAACGGAGCATTATTGACGGCAAGACGGCGGGTGTTTTCCTTTATAATATCTTCTACCTCTTGAAGCATGACAAAGGTGTATTTAGCAAACCGACTATAAGCCCGGCAAGATAGCCATATATGTGAATAAAGGCATTGACTGCCGGAAAGAAGAAGCCGACCGCAATATATAAAGCCATGCAGAATTGAAAGTAAAGTTTCCGCTTCACCTCAAATATCAGCGACCCGAGCAGCGAATAACATACACACGACATTCCAACGGTAGGCACATCTGACAGCAGAAACTCCGGAACACACACAGCCACTATATACGCGGTCAACAATCTCCAAATAGAAATGTCGTATATAAACACTATGCTTAGCAGACACCAAGCATTGACAAGTGCATGAATAAAAGAGACATGGAAGAAAGGGTATCCAATCCTGGGAATAAAAGTACACCCCTTTGCCACTCCTATCACAGACCAGTCCGGCACATAAATAAACGAGCCGAGCAAAATAACTGCAGCAATAATCAGTGAGGCAGCTTTGGATAAACTCCTTGCGCTCGGCATATCGAAGCATGGCTTCATCTGCCCTCGCTTAAACGGAGTTTTTGTCTTTTTTTCTGATACCATTTCTTTCTCGCTTTATAGAACATGATTTTAGCAGAACTTGGTGAAAGATAGAATTTTGGTGCAGGTTGCTGAATTACAGTCGAAACCATCTGATATATAGACATCCCCGGATTTTTATTACGCAGAGTCATGACCCTGTTGTAAATTTCCCGGAACATTTCCTTTTTTGCAGAGTGCATATTATTCAAAGGATTTCCTTTCAACATATCGGCAATGACTACTGCTGCCCTGATTTCGCTCACCCAAAAGCGGCGGCATGGCTGGTTGACGATATATTCAAACACCTCTGCCATGCGTATATACTTGCATGAGGCTATGTACCGCTCATATTCAGCCATGAGGGCATCGATACGTTCATCGGAATATTCCAGAGTGCTACCAGTTATTTTAGCCATTACTTTCCCCATCAAACCGCCTTGGCGGTCTATTAAAATTAGCCATTACATGAGTAAAAAGATATAAGACATGGTGTTGATTTTGAGTTTATATTTGCAATTATAAAATTGTAACATTCTTAAATTCAACATTATGCCTAACAATGAGGTAGTTAAGAGCAAGCGTGACCTCGCCATGGAGCGCATTAAAGCCAAGTACCCTGATAAGAGCTTTGATGATGACGAGGCTTTTTTTGGTCAGATTAACGATGATTACGATGATTACGACAAACAGATATCGGAAAGCCGTGGCAGGGAGGAGGCGTTTTCAAATATGTTTACCTCCAACCCCAAGTCAGCGAGACTGATGATGGAATGGAAAAACGGCAATGACCCCGTTGCCGCCCTTATACGCATATATGGAAAAGAGGATATACTTGCAGCCATAGAAGACCCGGCACGTCTGGAAGCCATCGAGCAAGCGAACAAAGAATTTGCGGAAAAGGTGGCAAAGAATGATGAATATGACGCACAATATGAAAAAAATCTTCCGGCGAGCATTCAGGCAATCGAGGTGTGGGCGTCAGAAAAAGGAGTCAGCGACGAAGATATTGATGATGCTGTCACAGCGTTGTCGAAGCTTTGCGGGGACTTTATACTCGGCAAAATAACCACTGACTCCATTGAGATGATGCTCAAGGCAAAGAACTATGACGCGGATGTCGAGCAAGCGCAAGTCGAGGGAGAAGTCGCCGGGCGTAATGCCAAGATTGAGGAAAAGCTCCGTAAGGGGAAAAAGGGAGACGGGACAGTGGTCCTTGACGGGAAGAATGGCAAGACAAACAATCAACCAAAGAGAGACTTAGGCGCACTTGAACGCTATGACAGCGACAGCAAGAGCATCTTTGAGCGTGGCGGAGAAAAGCGCATCCAACGAAGATGAGTTTATTCAGCTTTCGCAAGCGAAAGCTGAGGGTAAGAAGCTTGCGATGCAAGCGGGTTAAGGGGTTAAGAGGCTAAGGCTGACGCGTGTTGACCCGATTAAGCTGGATTTAGCGGGATTAAGCGGGGCTGTATAATCATTCTAAGCCCGAAAATGAAGGAGTTAAACTTAAATAAATAATCAATTAATTTTTTAATCAACAAAACAATGAAGACAACAGTAAGTAAAGCAGCTCGTATCCTGTTTGGCTTTATGCTTGCGCTCCTTGCGATAGTGACGGGCGCATCATCGGGGGTGATGATGGCTGAAGCAGCCAATCTACCCGATGCAGGAAAGACAAATTCGGGTGCAGACGAAACAGGCGGCAGTGATGGTATCGCCACAGAAACACAGGGGCGTGAGGATGGCGATCCCAATTTCTACTCACAGGAAATTGACAGCCGAATCATCAAAATCAGACCGATGGCTACACCTATTGACCAGATTAGCCGATATGCCAAGTCTGAGTCAAGCGGCAGTTTTGAGATTAAGTATTACAGTGTAGGCACACGCCCTATCAAGTGTACGCTTACCGATGCAGTGTCAAAACAGACTTCCGGTGCGAGTGTGCCGCTCCCTGTGGATGATGCCTCGATGTTTACACTTGACGATACCATACGAGTAGTAGGGGTAAAAGGCGTGTACATGGAGAATGGTCAGAAATACGATTCCGAGAGCGACAATGTACCCGACCTTATTCTTTGTGTTTGCGGCAAGAATGAAAATTCGCAGATACCTGTGGTGTATGCAGTAAACGGCGAATGGAACGCAACGACAAAACAGGCGGACATGGTGCCGGCGATACCGAAAGGCACAACCCTTGTACGCATGGGCAAGGCTTGCGGGGAACTTGATGTTCAGACGGGACGCTTCAATAACATCCCCATGCCTGAGACGCAGTATTGCCAGAACTTCATGATTCAGATTGAGCAGTCAACCTTTGACAAGCTTGCCAAGAAAGAGGTAAAGTGGGACTTCTCAGACCTTGAGGAGGACGGTATCTATGATATGCGTCTTGCGATGGAGAATACGTTTCTTTTCGGTGTTAAAAACAAGATGAAACACCCGTCGAAAGAGGGTATGCTTACATGGTTTACAGGCGGTATCTGGTGGATGGCAGGTAAAGACCTCGAAGTAGGCACATGGGATGCTGACAAAAAATGTGCTGTAATCACAGACAACGACCTTGTCGACATCACCAAAGAATTATTTGTCGGCACAGGAATCGGCAATAAAAAGAAGATTCTTTTCTGTGGGTCGGACATGCTTGCGGCATTTTCCAAGATTGAGAGTGACAAGTTCCGTCTTAAGGACACAGTGGAGATATGGAATCTCAAATTCAAGTCATGGGATACCGATTTCGGGGAAGTGCTCACAATCCATCATGAGTTGTTTGACCTTAACGGCATGAAGGATTGCGGTTTCGCAATGGACCCGGAATACCTCAACAAACGCACTCATATTTCATGGGGACGTAATGTGCTCGACATGAAGAAGGCAGCCGTGCGCAATACACAGGCGGTAGTCATCCAGGAGGTGTCGTGTCTCTATCTCCGCTATGCGAAAGCCCATGCTCGCCTTAAACTCGCACAGGCACCGGTAACCAGTGGCGGTTCAAGTACCGGCAGCGAATCAGGAAGCGCATCAACCGGTGAAGCAACAAAACCTTAGTATTATTTCCGGTAAGTGGAGATTGCCTGTTAGGGGTGGTCTCCACTACTCAAATTAAAATAACGATGAAAAAATACATATCTAATTCCACTATCAGTGTGTCGATTGTGCTTTTAAACGGGAAGTGCAACCGCGTTTCGTTTTCTCCTCTTTCTGACGGGAGGAGTGTGTTTTATACGTCGGACGAGGACATTCAATGGGGACTGGAACACCATTATAAATTCGGCAAACTGTTCCGCCTTGAAAAAGACACGGCTGATGAAAGCCCCGTGTCACCCAAAATGCCGGGGAAAAAAATGACAAAGAAACCTTCGGTCAAGTCGGGAAAGAAAGCCGACAAGCCTGTTGAGACTTCTGCAATCTCCGAGGATGAAATAAATTCAGGAACTGTATTGGGGGCGACAGAGATTGAAGCAGAGGATACTGACAACAGCGACTTGCCGGATGATGGTGAGGGTTCAGTATTGAGAGAGGTTGCCGTTAGCGACATGGATGCCGCCAAGGATTATCTTGCCGAGAATTATGATGTGGTGCGCACGAAATTGAAAACAGAAGAGAGTATAAAGAATACCGCAGCAGCTTTCGGCATCTGGTTTAAATATCTGTAATCAGCTTCCGCAAGCGGAAGCTGAGGGTTATGATGCATGCTTTGCAAGCGGGTTATGGGGTTAAGAGTTTAAGGTTTAGGGTTGATGGCTTCCATAGGTTCAGGCTGACACCGATTTAGCTGGATTGAGCGGAATTGGTCAACCTCACAATTTACCGAATCATAATATTAATAAATCAGTCATGGCAGCTTACAGAGTAGTCGACTTGGTCAAAGAAATAATGATTGCTATCGACATGAACAGCAGTCATGAAAGTCTATTGGCAGAAAATGATATCGAGACTTTATCCCTTAAAGAAATCGCGGAATCAAAACTTGCCATTGCCGCCCGCATAGTTGAGAGCAACGCGCCGTCATGGCTACTTGACGCGGGGCGCGCTCTTAGCGGAAGTATCACTTTCAGCAGCGAGATAGGAAAGGGGCGCGGGAGAATGCAGCTTCCGGATGACTTCATGCGCCTGATAACATTCAAGATGAGTGACTGGGAGCGCGCCGTGACCGAGCCTATAACAGAAAAAGACCCGCGCTATAAGTTACAGTCATCGCGGTACGGCGGTCTGCGCGGTAATCCGCAGAAGCCGGTGGTTGCAATCGTCAACGAGCCCACGGGACTTGTGCTTGAGTTCTGGTCGTGTACCGGGGGAGAGAGTGTCACGCTTCAACGTGGCAGATATCTGCCAATACCTAAGATAAAAGACAATTCAATTGATATATGTGAAAAACTTAAAGATGCGGTGGTGTTATATGCGGGATATCTGACATGTCAAGCCACAGGGCATGTTGAACAGGCTGAAACGCTTCTGAAATCAAGTCAGGCATTAATGGTATAAAATCGGGCGTGATGGATATAATGACTGCTATCGAGACATCAGAGCCGGGAGTCGAGATGTCGGTGCAAACGGATGTCGGCGACAAGGATAATGCGTCTACCGTGGTTAATGCCGACACGGGCGAGACGGGATATGAGACCGAGGTGCTCGGCGATGAAAACCTTGAAGAGGATGTCAAAGACCCGAGGGACAATTACACGCATTACGCCGACCATACTTTTGAAAATAATGTGACGATAGCGGGTACGCTGCGCACTAAAAACTGGATACACCCACATGGTTGCCTGTTTCCAAGCGTCAACATCCTGCGCAAAGAGTATCCTTCCCCTAAAAAGGGGTATTGGGCATTGACAGGCACAAAATTTCCATTAGAGATATGGCACTGTGAAAATGACGGGGAATGGATTAAAGCCACCGGTAACGGACTGGACCTTGATGATGTAGAGGCTTTTGTGCGCAAGCATCTGCCTGAGTGGATTCCGGACACCAATCCCGATATTGACATCAGCTCACTCGCAAGGCGGTTTCTGTCGAAGACGCGGGATGACCGGAGCGCGGGGCGAATAGCCGCCGACGGGGGCTTCGAGGCGGGACGCTATGTGGCGGGTCTTGCCGGGGGCAGGATTGACGGGCGGGGCAACCTGGAGATGGAGAGCGGCGTGTTTCGCAGCTACGTGAAGATTTTTGAGCTGATATACAACCGGCTCAACGCACTGGAGGGTGACACGTCGTTTGCCGACTCCGGCACGATTGAGTCGATAACCGCCAATGCCGACGGCTCGCTGACGGCACTGATGCGCCGCCGCTGGGAGGGTGACTTCACGGCGTTTCAGCCGGGGGACATCCTGTACGGCTACGCCAATGACATAGTGCGTGACGCACAGACGGGCGCGCTGCGGCAGAACACACGCGGGCTGACATGGTTCAAGGCGTGGGCGAGGGTGACGGCGGTAGACCGCACATCGAACACGCTGACACTCCTGCGCTACGCCGCCGCCGACGTGCCGGCGAAGGTGAACTTCGACATGACCGTGGGGATGACGGTGTCGCGGTGGGGCAACGTGATAGCCCCGACGGCAGGGAGCGCGTCTAACCCCGACTACGCCTCCTTCATACGGCAGAGAGCCGACGGCAGCTATGTCAACACGCGTCAGCAGTCGTTTTACCTGTCGTGTGAGCAGGGACACCTCATGGAGCTTGTCGGGGTCGACTCGCCGATATTGCGCCCGGGCAACTACGGCACGGTACTGGGACAGCTCCCCGAGGGACTGATTACCGACCCCGCGGTAAGCCAGCTGATAAACGGGGGTCAGCCCTACCTGTATGCGCGCGGAATTGTCGTGCAAGACCTTATACGCATAGGGTATCAGGGTGTGCAGGTGCGAACGCCCAACTTCCGGGGGGTGTGGGATGCCGCGACGGCGGCAAGCGAGACGGAGTATTACCGGCGCGCCGATGACCTTGAAGACATAGCGAGCCATGACGGCGCGCTGTGGCAGTGCATCGCCTCACACGCCTCCGCGCTGCCTCCCTCGGACAGCAACCCGGACTGGGTGCGCCTGACGGACTTCAACATCCGCGTATGGGCGATAGTGCCGTCGACCAACGTGATATACATACGCAGGGACTCTTACAGCACGGGGCTGCTCGAATGCCGGGTGACTGTCGACAACGGGGGCAGCACCGTGAGGATATCCACGCCGGAGCAGCTTGACACATACGGGGCGAAGCTCTGCTTCTCGCTTGACGGGGTGACATACCGCGAGTTCTGGGTGAGACAGGGCGACACAGTGGGCGGACTTACCACAGCCACGGGGGAGAGTCTTGAGATGGGGGGCAACAATGTGCCGTGGAGCCAGATAAACGACTTCATATACCTCTATGTCATCGACAACACGTCGGGGGCGCAGCTCGCCTCATACCGCGTGGCGGTGGTGCGTGACGGCTCGGATGGCTCTGACGGCAACGACGGGCAGACCCCTCCGCATATCGAGACGCGCTACACCGTGACCAACTCCTCAGGGACACCGCCCGCGATAAACAAAGACCAGAGAGACCCCTCGACAGCCGCGGTGAAGTGGCGGACAGGCTCGCCGCAGGCTACGTCGTTGCAATATGTGTGGCAGACCACCGCCACGATAGATGCCGACGACAACCCCGTGACACCGTGGGGCGACCCGGTGAGGCTGACAGGCACGACAGGCAGGAAGGGTGACCCCGGAAAAGACGGCGTAGGCAGGCTCGCCTACCCTTGCGGGGCGTTTGACTCCAACGTGACATACATCTCGACCGACACGATGCAGCCCGTGGTGCTGGACGGGCAGATGTTCTACATACTCAAGCCCTCGAAGAGCTACCGGGGCGCGGAAGCCCCCGCGAATCGCAACACCCCCGCCAAGGACTATGCCGCAGGGGGTGACGGGGCATCATGGGAGTGGATGGAGCGGATGAGATATGTGTTTGCGGAGATTGTGATGGCTGAGATGGCGAAGCTCGGCAGCTTCGTGTTTTCGGGCACGTCGCTATTCAGCCAGCAGGGGGTATATGAGAAGGACGGGGAGACCGACCTTGAATCGACGTCGTACCAGCACTACGGCGACGGCTTCACGCCCAATTTCGAGGTTGACGGCAAGACTGGCAGGGTCAAGGCGCGCCACGGCGAGTTCAGCGGGTGGTTCAGGCTGTCGGAGGTGGTGATAACGCCCGGCAACATCGGCGGCTACGGTCACATCGTCGACCAGGACAGCACGACAGTGACCTACCAGCTGCGCTGCTCGGAGACAGGCACGATGCTGCGATTCCGGGGAGACTTCGCCACCGGCTACGGTGACGGCACGAAACGGTGCCGCATACAGCTGTTGCTGCCTTACATGGATTACATGTGTTCCGACGGCAGACCTGACGAGATACGGGCGTACTGCGGCAGCAGCGCGCTCATCATCAACGAGTCGGTGACGGTGGAGGGCGGCACAAGCTCGTGGGGGTCGACATCGGGCGACCGTGGCGGCAGCGCGAGCCGACCCGTGGCAGGCAGGAGCGACCTTGTGATAATCGGGGCGATAGCCACACAGCCAACGGGCAACGGCACATTCAACCACGACATACCGCTCAAGCCGGGATGGGCGGTGCATCTGCGCGCCGAACTCGGCTATGCCGAGGAGATGGGCGCGGCAGACCCCACGGTGATGTACGAGCAGCTCGTGTGGCGCACCTCGGGCGCGGTGAAGATGAGAACCACAATACTTGACGCATGACGATATGAAGATACAAGACCTTACCACAGCCACCAACCTTGACAGGGGGATGCTCATACCGATATCCCTGCTGGGTCAGGACATGAAGATTTCCCTCGGTCAGATATTGCAGATGATCGAGGACGGCATCATATTGCCGCCGTCGCTGAAAGCACAGTACTCCGCCGACGGCACGGCATGGCACACGGGCATGAAGAGTTCCGACGAATGGATACGCATCTCCGATGACGGGGGCGCGACATGGGGCGACGCTATGCCCCTGCGCGGCAAGGACGGTCAGGAGGGGCTGCGCAACTACACATGGATAAAGTTTGCCGACGATGGCGACGGCACGGGCATGAGCGACAGCCCCAAGGGCAAGACGTGGCTGGGCATAGCCTACAACAAGGACACGGAGGAGGAGAGCGACGACCCCGCCGACTACAAGTGGATTCCGGTCAAGGGTGACGCGGGACGCTCGGTGAGGAATGTCGTGAGATATTACGGGGTTTCGCTTAAAACTACCATCGAGCCGAAGAAATATGTCGCCGTGCCTCCGGGAAAGATACCGGTGATGACGGCGTTCACGCCCGTGCTGTGGAAGTACGAGACCACCTATTTCTCTGACGGCACGGAGGAGAGCACCGAGCCGGGTGTGGTGTCGGTGCGCGGTGACAAGGGGGACTCCCCGGAGGTAAAGTGGATTGGCACAAAGCTTCAGGTGAACGGTCTCGCGCCTGTCGACCTCAAGGGGGAGAAGATGCAGTTTTCCGACCTGACGGAGGATGAACGCCTGTCGATAAGGGGTACGGACGGGGACAGTGCGTTTGAGTCGTGGAAGAAGCTCCACCCCGGTTCAAGCAGCACCCTGTCGGAATGGCTCGACTCGCTGAACGGAAAGGATGGCAAGGACGGTGAAAACGGCAAGGATGGTGCTGATGGCAAGGATGGATTGTCGGCATACGAGATACATAAAAAGATAAACCCGTTGTCGACTTTATCTGAGGCTGACTGGGTTGCATCGTTGAAGGGCGAGAAGTTCCAGTATTCCGATTTCACGGCAGACGAACTGGAGTCTCTGAGAGGACCGCAGGGTATTCAAGGCAACATCGGTCCACGGGGACCACAGGGGAACACCGGACCGCAAGGCGACACGGGACCGCAGGGGGAGACCGGACCGAAAGGCGAGGACGGTGCCACGCCTGAGATTGACCCAGACACTAAGGAGTGGAAGATAAAGGGCAAGCTCTCCGGCATACTCGCACAGGGCAAGGATGGTCACAGCCCCGTGGTTGCGATAAACTCGGCGCATCACCTGACGGTGGATGGCGTGGCGGTCGGTGACAGCCTGAAAGGGGCTGACGGCGCGAGCATCACCGCCGAGTGGAACGGCAAGAAACTTGTGATAAAGAACAACGGCACGGCATTGCCTGAGGTCGACCTGCAAGGCGCACCGGGGGTTGACGGAAAGACACCCGAAATCGACCCGACTACAAAGAAGTGGAAAATCGGTGACACGCTGACCAACATACGTGCGGAAGGCTTGTCGGCTTACGAAGTCTATAAAAAGACCCACACGTCATCCTCACTGAGCGAGGCTCAATGGCTTGCGTCTCTTAAGGGTGACAAGGGTGACCGTGGCGAACAGGGATTACAAGGCATAAAAGGAGACACAGGCGATACCGGAGCAAAAGGAGACAAGGGAGACCGCGGACTGCAAGGATTGCAGGGACTGTCGGCTTACGAGGTCTACAAAAAGAACAATACCGCATCTACCTTGACAGAGGCTCAATGGGTATCATCGTTGAAAGGCGACAAAGGCGACCGGGGTTTAAAGGGTGACAAAGGCGACAAAGGCGAGCAAGGAATACAAGGTGTCAAAGGTGATACGGGACTCTCAGCTTACGAATTGTTTAAGAGAAACAACGCCTCCTCTACGCTGACTGAATCGCAGTGGGTTTCTTCATTGAAAGGGGCAAAGGGCGACAAGGGAGACCAAGGGATACAGGGTGTCAAAGGTGACAAGGGTGACACCGGGGCAAAAGGTGATAAAGGAGACAAGGGTGAGCAAGGAATACAGGGTCTTCGCGGCATTCAAGGGTTATCTGCCTACGATGTGTTTAAGAAAAATAACGCAGCCTCTACGCTTACCGAGGCGCAATGGCTTTCGTCTCTTAAAGGAGACAAGGGAGACCGTGGCTTACAAGGATTGAAAGGCGATACAGGTGATAAGGGTGACAAAGGAGATAAAGGCGAGCAAGGTACACCGGGAGTGAATGGCAAGACGTGGAAGCCGACCGTGGCTGCTGACGGCACGTTGTCGTGGGCGCAGTCGGACAGCGGGACGGCACCGTCGGCGGTCAACATCAAGGGTGCGCCGGGCAAGACGTTTCGCCCGCGGCTGTCGGGTGACACAATGGTGTTTGAGAGCAGCGACGACACATCGCCTGTGTCTATGGGCGACATCGCGACCAAGAGCTATGTCAAGGGTCTTGACTATGCGACCAAGACCGACATCAGCAAGTATGCTACGGTTGACATGGTGGAGAAGTTGCAGCTTGTCAGCGACAAGGACGGCAATTTCAAGCTTGTGCAGCAGGGCGGCGCGGCTACCACCGACACAGCCGTCAAGGTTTCGGACTTCACTGATAAAAAGGTGTTTGAATCTTCAATTTCAAATGTCAACGGCAAGTTTGAGGCGTATCTCACAAAAAGCAGTGCCGCAAGTCTTTTTGTGCAAAAGGGGATGCTTGTACACGACCTCAATCTTGCAAGCTTCACAAGCGACGGGCTTTATTACTCCGACACCGACGGCAACTCGGCGACGTTGAAGAACTCGCCTTTCGCGCAGTCGTTCATGATGCTGACGCAGACATGCTATAACAGTGGCGACGACATACGCAGGGCGCGCCTCGCAGTGGATGCGTTTGGCGGCATAAAGGTGTTTGACGACCGCTCTACGGCGGGTACTGCCGGGACGTGGCATACGGTGATGACCGACAAGAACACGAAGATTTCGGGCGGCACAATCACCATCAACGGCACTTCCATCACGCCGCTTGTACAGCATCAGTCGCTTGCAAACTACGTGACTAAGAACACGGCACAAAGAATCAGCGGAGGAAAGACGTTTAACTCCGGCGCGTTGATGGTAAGACAAGACAATGCCTGCGGTCTTGTATTCTACTCATTCGGCGACAGCGACACCGAAAGGGTTGCAGCCATCGAGCTTCTCGGTGCAAGCGGCTCTTGGCTCAAAAACTCGCTTGATTTCTACAAGTCGGGCAGAATCGTGGCGCGCAACTCATTCACGGCGACCTCGATTATCAGGTCGGGCGGCACATCCTCGCAGTTTCTCATGGCGGACGGCTCGGTGGCTACGAAACATACACTCTCTTCCGTCACCAACCTCGGATGGGGCGGGACATCGGGGCAGATTGTGACAATCAACACCCTCGCCTATTGGAACGGGCAATATACGGCGGGAGGCTCAAACCTCATGTATTGCGACCGTGGGCGGTTCGGCACGATGGCTACGATGGATGCAGCGGACTACCCGACCGTGGAGCGTTTCAATTCGGGCGTGGCTTTCATGGCGGGCAAGTTCCCCGATGGCGGTGTGCAATTTAACGTGATGCACGACGAGGACGAGCCGGGTGTCGGCAACATTGTGAACATACCTACAAAGACATCGCACCTTACGAATGACTCGGGATTCCTTACCGGGTCGGGGGCTGACGCAAAGTATGTGACGGCACTGGGTGTTGCGGGCGATTGGCTGACGTGGACAAAGAACGGCACGACCAATAACATCACGCTCCCGTATGCGGCAGAGTCCAAGGTGCTTCGCTCGCAGGGCAGGCTGACCGCAGTGACCGGCAACACACAGCACGGCGCGGGCGTGAGGCTGTATGAGGCTTATAACAACGGCTATCCCACATTGGGCAACGTGCTTGCGGTGCAAGGCTATACGGCTGTCGGCGGGGGCGAGCTGCTTATGGGATGGTCAGGCACAAATGAGGGTCACGCGAGCCTCTACTACCGTAACCGCCGCGACACAGCTTCGGCAAACTGGTCGGCGTGGGCTACCATACTCGACTCGGTCAACTTCAACTCTGTAATCGGCTCTAATCTGACGGCTTACGTCAAGAAGTCGGGGGACACGATGACGGGGGCGCTTAATCTTGCGAACAACACATGGAACAAAGTCGGTGATGACGCGAGCATAGGTGACTGCAACATATCAGGATGTGTCGGCATAAAAGGGCTGAACGGTGTGCCGGGAATCCAATTCTACAAATCCGACGGGACAGCCGCAGGTAAGATGACAACTGACGGCAATCTCCTATGGAACTCCAACAAGGTTTGGCACGCGGGCAACGACGGCCCCGGCTCGGGCTTGGACGCCGACCTTTGGGACGGGGAGCAGTTGAGCAACTTCTGTATGCGCAAGGTGTACACCCTTAATCTGGGCAGCCTCTCCACCTCCAATTTCTATCCTGTCACTTTCGGGAAAAGCGCATGGGAAATGGATTGCGAGATACATTCCCCGTCAAGAGGAGGCAGCGAGGCGTATAATCAGAACCACATACATTTCATCCTTACCGCCCAAGGATGGATGGACACGGTCGCACGACTGTTAATCCTTTCACAGGGCAATTTCGATAACGGCGAGATAACCATCGGGGCTATCGGAACGGGTAATCAGAATGGCGAACGCTGCGTGTGGCTGCGTGGCGGCATGAACTACACCGTGATAGCAAACGCAGTGCCGACGCTCAGAACCGCAGACTATTCTGACGGCAACGAGAAATACACGGTTGGCACAAGCCTGTATGGAGGCACGAACGCAAATGTCACTATCAGATGGCAGAACACCGACACGCTCCGTGACAACGCGAAAGCCGCTACGTTGCAATCCAACGTCGCCTCCGCCACCAAGCTACAGACGGCGCGTACTTTGTGGGGGCGGTCGTTTGATGGCACGGGAAATGTGGATGGTGCGATGACCGTTAACTACAGCGGGGTCATATCGGGTATCTCCCTCTACCGCAAGGAAACCGGAAGCGGAGCGTTTATCAGCTTCTATGGTGCAAATCAGACCGCCAACTATTTCCGGATAGGCATGGCGGGTGACGGTCATTTCAGCATGTGTTACAACGGCGGTGCTGACGCTCTGTCTATATCAACGGGCGGCAATGTCAGGGTCGGCTACACCAACGACAGCTACAAGCTCGCTACCGCGTCGTTTATCTGCAACTCTTGGGTGAGAACAGTCGGCGGCGCGGGCTGGTACTCCGAGACCTACGGCGGCGGGGGGTGTATGCAAGACAGTACATGGATAAGAATCTACGGCGGTAAGAGCCTCTATGCGGCTTCGGGAATCATCCGCACCGACGGGGAGTTACAGGTGGGAGGAGGCGGCGATAAGTTCCGCGTCACTGCTGCGGGTGCTGTGACGGCGATATCGTTCACCAAGCGGGGCGGGACAGCGGAACAGGCGTTGATGGCGAATGGCGAGACGAGGGCTTTTGCCACGTTGCTTGACGACGGCTGCATTGACAGGTCAGACAGGCTTGCATCGGTTTTGCCGTTTATAATCACGGATGATGTGCTGACAGGATGGAACGGCAGGGTAAGGACAAGGAGCACCGACACATCGTCCCTGCACAGCTATTACAGCCCTCTCGCCTACTGTAACAAGGGCGCATTCGGCGATGTGGTGACACACAGCCACTCGGAGTACCTGTTGGCGGCGAATCTGCTGAAAAAGACCTCCGTGGGCGACATCGGCTGGGGTACAGCCGCTAATCAGCAGAAGCCGCTCGCGATGTCGGCTATAGCATACTGGAACGGCGCGTACCAAGGCACGGCATCCAACCTGCAATACTGCGACCGCGGGCGTTTCGGGACTATCGTCACCAAGAACGCGGGCGACTATGTGTTGAAGTCAGGTGACACGATGAGCGGCGACCTGACGTTTGCCGCAATCGCCAACGGCACTTATCCCGTGTACTCTAAAGGGATTGTGTGGAGCGGCTCGACCGACGGGGCGAGCATACGGTACAAGCTGGAGGCGTCAGACCTCGGGGTGCTGCGTCTCGACATGGTTGATGACGCTAACACCAAGATTGCGATGTCGTGGAACGGCACAACAAGATATGACTTCCTGCAAACCGCCTTGAACGCCTCGGGAGTGACCGCCACATTCGCGGCGATAAAGAAACAGGGGGGTACATTTACCCAGGTGTTGATGGCTGACGGCAGCGTGAAAGGGATTTGGCGCAGGGGCTTTTCGCCCGAAGAGGGTGTCGCCATTCCTATGGGTAGCGACAAGGACGGATCTTCGGGCGAAATCATCGATGCGTTTGACCTGCAATTATGGAACGGTGCGTATCTCGTGGATGCTACAGCGCGTGTCATAGGCGGTGATACAATGGAAGTAAAATCGCGTCTCGCCTATTGCAAGCACGGCGCGTTCGGCGACATCGTGACGCACAACGCGAGCGAGTTCCTGACATCGGGAAGCCTGTCGGGCTATGCAACCCAGTCGTGGGTCAACTCGCAGGGCTTTTTGAAGAGCCACCAGAGCCTTGCAAACTACGTGACTAAGAACACGGCACAAGAAATCAGCGGAAGAAAGACTTTTAGTGACGCGATTATCAACAGCTATGCGATGTCGTTCCTGTTTAACTACCGTGGCTCTACCCCTGTGGCTAACGCTTACGGTGTGATGTTCTACAAGCGCGACACGCATTTCAACATATTGCGCACGAAGAAAGGTGCGCCCGACACGGTGACATTTGACCACGGGGGCAGCCTTATGGAGATAGACCTCGCCACAAACGCAGTCACTTTCGCGGGCGCGGTTACGGCATCAAACATCACGGCAAGCTCTGACGCAAGGCTGAAGACGAGGATTGCGGACATATCCCTGCCGATAGCCGACATAGCCGCCGCGCCGCTGTGGCGGTACAGGCGCAAGGACACGGGGGTCGTGGATGTAGGCTCGACGGCGCAGTACTGGGGCGCGATACTGCCTGAGCTGACCCGCACCGACGAACAGGGGTGGATGTCGCTCGACTACGGCAAGACGGCGTTGCTCGCATCGGTGAGCCTCGCCCGCAAGGCAGATGACCACGAGGCGCGCATAAAGGCTCTTGAAGCGGAGAACGCACGGCTAAGGGAGAAGATTGCAAGACTGGAGGCGGCATAGGACACAATTTACACAACATATTAACTCTTAAAACAACAAGATTATGGAAACAGGAAAAGTAACAATGGGACGCGTGTTGAGCGCGTCGGTGGAGGTGAGCAACAGCGGTGACGCGGCACGTCAGTACGGCATCACGGCGCATGTGGACATCCAGGAGGGAAAGGTGACCAACGTGCATCAGGGCGTGGTGACCGACATTGAAACGAACAGCCATCTGGCGGATTTCAACTCGTGGGGCGGCGCGGAGCGGCTTGAGATGACCTATCAGACATCGGCGGGTCGCGGGGCGATACTGACCGCCGTGGAGGATTTTATCGCCGAGGTGGAGGCATCGGGCGCGGATTTCAGCGTAGCAAACTAATTTATTAACAAATCAAAATCATGGACACAATGGAAAAAGAGGTAAAGACAATGAAGACATCGGAAGTAGTGGGCGTGTACAACGTGCTTAAGTCGCTCAAAATCTCAAAGCTGAAAAAGGAGGACCAGTTTGCGGTGATACGCGCCGCCCGTGCGTTGAAGCCGGTTGCCACCGCCTTTGACGATTTCATCAAGGACGCGCAGGAGCGGCTGCGCCCCGCGGACTTTGACGCGGTGGATGAGAAGCGCGGTCGCTTCGAGCAGCTTACCGCCGCCGAGAAGGAGGAGGTGACGGCTGCCGTGCGCGCCTATAACAAGGATGTCAACGACTGTGTGCAGACCGAGGCTGACCGCGAGGTGGAGGTCGGCGATTTCACCCGTGTGACGGATGACGTGATTGCCGGTCTTGTCGCGGGCAACGAGAATCTCGACATCGAGACGGTGATGATACTTCAGGACGTGATAGGAGGATGAGACGATGACGGATGCCAATAACATATTTGCAACGGCGGTCCCCGCCATAGGCGCGGTGATAGCCGACTTCTACTCACACCTCGCCCCGTGGCTGCTGCTGGGCATGGTGCTGGTGCTTGTCGACCTGCGCTACGGGGTGCTTGCCGCGCGCCGGAGGGGCGAGAACATCCGCTTCTCTCGTGCGTGGCGTCGCACGATTAACAAGATGCTGGACTATCTGTGCTGGGTGACGGTGGCTGAACTGATGAGCCGCACGTTTGCGGTGTCGCTCGGTGTGCCGGTGGTGTCGATTTCGATGCTGTTCGTCATCTACGGCATAGAGGTGTCATCGTGTGTGAACAATTATTTTGAGTACAAGGGCATACGCAAGCGTTTCAATTTCTGGAAGCTGCTCAACCGCAAGGAGATTGACGATGCCATCGAGGAGGAGAAAGGAGGTGAGGCATGAAGTATTTCAGTTTTCAGGAGATGGAGCGGAGCGAGACCGCCTACCGTCACGGCATCGACAACACTGCGCCGGAGGGGGCGCGCCGCAATATCGCGGTGCTTGTCGACAGGGTGCTCGACCCTCTGCGCGAGGCGTGGGGCAAGCCGCTGACCGTCACGAGTGGCTACCGCTGTCAGGAGCTTAACAGGATTGTCGGGGGCGCGAAGACATCGCACCACCTGCGGGGCATGGCTGCCGACATATCGACGGGCAACCGCGTGGAGAACCGGCGGCTGTTCCAGCTTGTGCTTGACCTGAAGCTGCCGTTCACGCAGCTGATTGACGAGAAGAATTTCGCGTGGGTGCACATATCGCTCGACCCCGCCGATGTGAAACGTCAGGTGCTGCGCCTATGAGAGAAGATTTATCATCCTGTCAAGAGAGTCGCGATAGGAAGCATCGGCAGTGTCGTGCAAGTGCCGTAACAAATCATCCAATGTCGGGTAAGACCTGCTGTCACCGATATGGCGCAGAATCCCCCACAGGCGGGGATTCTCGACAAACAACGGAAATATCCGGCAAGCGACAGCATGGTAATGCCTGCGGTGATATTCCGGCTGATAAAGTAAGGGAAGCCATTGCCGGACGCTGCCGTGAGATTGGAGTTCAGATTTCAAGTCTTGATGAGATTGAAGCAGGTCATCCAGATACTCCCGGCAGTCCGGGGCGTAATATGACAGACGAGGATCATCATGAAGCGCAGCTGATAGCAGATGTAACTGGTAAATCGAGTTAAGCTCACATAGCGTCTCTTCAAACCACATCTGTCCCCCTAAGTCTCCGCACATCTTGCCGTTGATTGCATGGTGACAGTATTCATGGGAGAACTGGTATGTCCATTGACACCATTTATTCTGTCCGGTGGTAAGAAATATAAATCTCTCGTCGCCGACATTTGAACACATGGGGTATCCCATATCCCAGTGTATTATCCGGCATGGAGGGATAGACGTTTCATCAATCAGGCTTGAGGACAATGTGCTTAGCGCTATATTGTTCAGGATTTCATGAACAACCGGCTCGTTGTAGCCGCCGAAGCCATCGGACTCTATATGAAGCCGTCTGCGTATGGGTCTTAACATAATGGAAGAGTTATAAATCGGTGGCTAAGATAGTAAAAATGCCTGACTTCTCAGCCAGACATTCTTGATTTGATTTATAACTCTTTGTCTTTTTAGAAATACAAATATACCTAAAGGCTGTTGATTAATGAAACTATTCAGGATATTTTTGATGACATTTCTCTTGGCGGGATGTACCCGCACGGTGTATGTGCCGATGCCGTCGGTGAGCGTCGAGCGCAATGACCACTCGGTGAACGCCACCGACATCGAGAAAGACCGTTCGAGGGAGTCGACACGCGAGCAGGTGACCTCTGACACCAAGGTGACGGTGAATGAGAACGGCGACACGCTGCGCACCGACACGCGTTTCATCTATCTGCGTGACCGCGAGACGGAGCGCGAGAATGAGCGTCTGCGCGCCATCGTGGACTCCCTGCGCTCGGTAAAGGTCGACTCCGTGCCTGTACCTTACCCCGTGGAGCGCGAGCTGTCACGGTGGGAGCGCACCAAGGTCGACTTCGGCGGCTATGCGATGGCTCTGCTCGGCGCGGTGATTGCCGTAGCGGTCACGTGGCTGGCGCGGCGGAGGAAGTGAAGGTGAAGCATCCGGGCGTTAGACAATCTCCCGGTGGATAAAGATATTAGTCAAGTAATTTACAATTATATTTATTTTGCAGTATGGAGACGATAAATTTAACTATCAATCAAGATGATATATATGAGGAGGTAGCACAGACCACCTCATATACCGGTGCAAAAATAGTTGACAATCCAAAAGCAGGTGATAAAGAGGCGTATGAGCGTATATTCACTACGGATGAGGATAAGTCGGCACTCAAGCGATTTTGGGAAGAGGCAGTCACGGTTGCCAACGACCGCCTTAAAAGTATGTTTGTGTCGGGTTCAGCCCCGTCGGCGGACAAATATGAGGTTACGCTTGAGGTTTCAAAATCGTTTAGCAAGCTGTTGACTCCAAGCATACAGGCTTCTTTACGCAGCTATTTTGTCATGGCAATCACCGGAAAATGGTTTGGCTATGCAAACAAGCAGGAGGCTGCCGAGTATATAACCGGTGCCAAGATAATGATGGAGGATGTATTGCGTAAACTATACTCCAGAAAACGACCTATGCGCCCCGGAGCAAATAAAGTCGAGACTATTATCAAGCCCGGAGATTTAAATAATTCAATTTCCACGAGCGGAAATTGAAGGTTATGAGATTAACTAATCAAACAATAATAATTATATGAACTATGGCTAATACTTCGGCAACAAAGAAAAATGTAAAGGCGACCATTGATATTGCGTGGCTGCTTTACGACATCATGAACGAGACATTTCTTCGAGGAAGAACAATTCAAAATGATGAAAACTACAAGGAGGTGGCGAGCCTGTTTGCAAGCGAGGATGAGGAAAATGCCGATAAAATACTTCGCTCTGTCAAAAAAGGCTTTGCAGAGGTCAAGACTGAGCTTTCGGAGTATCTTACGGAGAGCGGACTTGAAACAAATAACGCCAATATCACGGCTGACAAAGACCTGGTGCTTAACCTGACGATGCCGAGCAACTTCAACGAGGCGGCTACAGCAGGCGTTGCCGAGGCAATCCATGATTACCTTCGTAATGTGGCAATCAGTGAGTGGTATCTTGTGACGAATAAAAATGACGCAAAGGAATATATCGAGCTTGCACGGAAGTCGCTTGAATCGATACGCAAGTCGGTAAGCAAGCGCAGCCGTCCCTCGCGTCCGGAGAGCACGGGAATAGTATGAGCCAGTGTTGCAACAAGAGACAGCCGCCAAAGGCTGTCTCACTTGTTTTTAAACGAGAACAGCTCCTTTACGACATCGGGACCTATGCCTTCGTAGAGGGGGATATCATGGTTGTGGGAGATGAGCATGAGCGACATCAGGTAATGGATGTGACACAAAGCGGGAATATTGATATTGCAACGCGGATATTAAATCTCGCGCATTCGGAAGTGGTCGAGATGCTTTATCCCTATACAAAAGAGCCTGTGACTCCCGATGAATCATTTGACGACGAGCTTGACGAGCCGGAGGAATACATGATTGACCTGAGATTGCCACTGACATTTTCACGCACAAGCGTGAAGTACCTGAGATGGCTGATCCATGAATACATGGTTTCCCGTGTGCTACAGGAATGGATGGGACTCACCAATCTTGCAAACCCGCAAAGCAAGAAAAACTGGGAGGAGAAGATTGAGTCCATAAAAACCAAAATAAAATCAGCTATAATGTGGAGGGGGAGACCGCTCAGGATAAAGCAACATCCCTTTTAAACTCAATAGCATGGTAAGCTATTGTGGTTAAAAGGTTATGGGGTTAAGGGGGGTGGGGATTAAAGGGTAAGCGAGGCTATTGAGGTTAACGGGGGTTGATGGTGAAGCGCGGGGTGAACTGAATCGCAGTGCCGCTTATGCTTTCCTCTGTATTTAAACCGCACACCAATGCAATACGGAAGTACTTGTAGGGCGTTCCCCGGAAACCACGCAGATAGTGGTCGCTGCTTGACCATACAAGATGCCAGTTGGCGAGATCGCGCGAGCCGTATAGCAGCGAGGAAACATATCCCCTGCGGAAGCAGCCGCGCTGAATGACGGTGTCGATGGTCTTAAGGATATCGGGGTTGTCGAGTTTGAGCGGACGTGTCAAGAGGAACTGCGGGGTTGCCGGCTGAGATTGCACGGAAGAATAGTCGAGCAGCTGCCCGGTTGAGTCCATCGCGAGAGCCTCGGGATAGGAATTGACTGCCGAGACAATGGAACCCTGCATCATCCCCCACCGTTTAGAGTCAAGTGAGTAGAGATAGGCGTAGTGTAATGACGGGTTATACAGGATGACGCGCTGGCAGGGATAGTCGTATATCATCTTTGCCTGAGAGAGAAACCGGAAGAAGGGATAAATCTTAACATCGTCAACCGACAATCCTACTGTGGTTAAAGCGGAGGAGATATGAGGCAGGGAGGATATATTGAAAGGATACCCGGTGTCTATCTCATTGGAGATACATGAAGCCTCCGAGCCTGAAAGGAGCATAATGCCACGCGCCGTGGGGAACAGCACGGCAGAATCAATGGGTGTGATGCCATCAGGGTTTATGCAGACATCGCGGGTGACGGTCTGACGGGAAGAGAAAGAACCGGTGGCTGACACCTCCAACGCCCACACCCCTTCGGTGGTAAAGGCGTACAGGGGGAACTGACCGAACTGACCTTGAGAAAGGGCTTTTGCCGCTGAGGCGAGCCCGATTACAGCACCAGCCCCGATCGTGGAGATGCCAAGCAGGGGGAAGTTAAAGGGGTTGTTTACCTCGGATGTATATAGCTTGCCCTGTGCCTCAAAGAGATTGGAGCCGGCAGCCTGCGGCGGGGTTGATGTCGACACGGCTGTCGAATTGCCGCAGAAGAAAGCCCCGTTGAGAAAGTCGTGGGGCTTTAACGGGAGTTCATGACAGGTAGTTCCGGAGGCTGAGGTCATGACTAAGACAGCCTTGTAAGCCTTGGTGTCGGGATAGAAAAAGTAACGCACGGGGGTGTCGGCATCAAACATTGAACTTACGGAGCAAACACGGATGTCCTTATCGTCACGCTTGATATAGACGCACACGTATGCTGTGACCTGCGAAGACCCATCAGCACGGCTTCCGGTTGCTGTTGAAGAGTCAGCGGAGGCGGCTGTTGTGCCGCGGTCGCCTGACGTGGAACCCCATGAGCCACCGGAGGATGACACGCCTGAAAAGCTGAAAGAGTTGCAATAGCTGAAGAGAGACAGGGGGTGATGACCGTCAAAGCAGGAATAAGAGAGACTGGCGATGTTAAGACGACCGTTGTAAGGGAACGCCACCTTAGGAATCTTTTTGACATGGGAGTCATAGTCGTCGGTCATCACTTCACGCGTGACCAGGGAAGAAAGGACACCCTTGTCGACAGAGAGGGCGGTCATCCCTACTGGAATCTCGTCGAGGGGAATGGATTTTAAGAGATAAAATTGAGCGCATGACTCCATATCGGAAACTATGTCTTTTGATTCACGATACGGTATGTCGATACAAGACCCTGAGATGTCGGGGGCAATGGGATTTTTCTTATAGTAAGAGGCAGTGGTGACAGGGCCTCCGGCTGTAGTGGTTAAGAGCCGGCTGACGGAATACGGGACACCGCCCTGACGGGCAACAGATATGTGGTCCACACTGCCATTCTGGTCATAGGAATATATGGGAGCCGATATAAATATATCCACCGAGTGAACGATGTCGCCCCATTTTTTCAGTGAATCAACAACCTCCTGACTGACGGCGGCGAAAGAGAGTGCGTGAGTGTGGGCAAACAATGTTGCCGAGCCGCCGCTAAAGACACCGTCGGGAGAGGAGTCCCATGCGGCTTGGGGAGTGTTGCCGGATGTCGCAATCATCAAGACGGGTGCGGAATGCATGGTCAGAGACCCATCGAACAGCCTCAGGGCGTAACGTACAAAGAAAGGAAAGATGAAACGCCCTTTCTCAACGGATTCATCGGCGATAAACTTATTGACCGCCGCAAGTATCTGTGATGTGAGGGTGTCTTTATTGGCTTGAGAAAGCGGTCGGTTTACCGAGTGGCCTCCCAGCTCGACCGACTCGGCAAGCTGCACGGTGAACTTTTGGGATACATATTTTGCATCCAACCCAAACCTGAGCGGACATTCGGGGATGTGAGAGCCAAGAAGTGAATAGCCGCTATCTTTCCATAAGATATAATACATGCCGGAAGAGGCAAGCACCACGAGGGTGTTGCCCACGGGGGTGATGGAATATAATTGAGCGTCACCGATTGAGAGGAGCGTGACAAACGGAATCTCCGGTCGGCATGTGGAGGGGTTGATGTCGGAGCGTGATATCCAACAGATGTCGCCGCCGTCGCTGTCATAGATGATATAGTTGGTGGCTGAGGAAACTTTATGGATACACCTGACAGCCTGCGAGGTGGAGATTTTGAGGAGAAGTTTAGGCTGCGACACAGGGCGCAGTGCAGCGGACTTGTCGATAAAGAGATTCAGGGATGAACCGAGGCAGCCATCGGGACACTCATAGTCGGAAAGGGCGGTGGAATAACCGGTGTATTTCAAGTCTTTAAGCATACTGAACGAATTGTTTTTTTTATGAGTTACTTTACTTGTGTACAGCAGCACGGGTGATAATAGGAATCGCGCGGTGACCATTAACATCTACAGCCATACCGGCAGCCAGGCTGACACGGGGAACACTTCCGCACTCGGTCAGGATTGCATGACTTAAACGCCGGCAATAGGTGCGGAAATGCCGCCCTCCTTGCTTTGAGGGATAACAACGTGCTTCATGGCGACCGGAGATGTCGGAAGCATGAACTGATATGTATAGATAAAATTCGCCTTGGGCGGTCATGATGTCGATGGTGTCACCCTCCATCATGCCGAGGAGATTGGCGATACGAGATGTAATGTCAATCTTTCCGGAAGAATAGAATGATATGTCGGCACGGCGGGTATTGCCGAGGATGCTCTTTACGTTCATGGACGTGGACGCTCTATGTTATAAAAAAATCCTCCGTCTCCGAGTTGATGCACTGTAACCGTCAACTTCAATTTCAGTTCATAGGGCATCCCATATTCATATAGAATCCTGCCGACTGTAGGACAAAGCGATTCAAAACCGATGGTCTTGTATTTCTCGTTGTACTGGATGTCGGCGAGTTGTGTTTCCTTCTCAAATGCAGGATTGACGGTAAAGGCGTAAGAATCCCAAGCCGGGATATGGAATACAAACACTTTCGCCGCGTCCTCACAATGCGAGGAAAGCTCTATGTGGTGATAGAGCTTACGGGAGAAGGTAATCGAGTTGTCATAGCCATCTACTATGACATAGTAGCGGTGGTATCTGAGCGACCGCCACCAAAGGAGAAATCGTTTCAGCATCTTTCCATGTTTTAGGCGATGAAGTTAGTCAGTTTGTTTTACAGCAGCATTATATCTTTTGACTGACGAATCATAGTCGTTGCGAGAACGGAAGGATATAGTCTCCACCCACTGATATGAGAATGTGGCTGACAGCTCGTTTTTGTGCTTCTCGGCAGCTGCAAGTGTCGGGAAGATGATACTGCTTATCTCGCAGCGATTAGTGCCACGAGTGTTGATGATGACGGCATAATACTTTTTGCCGAGTAAGAACTCTGCTATTGCAGAGAGAACGGTTTTTGTCGGATGAGAATCCGGCGAGCTGAAGGTTGTCTGATTCATTTTTATTTATTTTCGTGAGTAAAATATTGTTTACAGGTGAATCCCTTTCGGGGAGAGAAGTCCTCAAACTTGCATGATTTGAATATCATCGGCTTGTTGACGTACTGCGCGAGGTCTTTAGCATACTGTGAGGGTTTTGTCTTATTCTCATAATCCCGATACGGCATGACATAAGGCTTTATACCTAATTCCCGGCAACGTTCAATCCGGTACAAGTCTTGCTCCATTGTGGAATTAAAGCCGACAAGGATATAGCACATAAGTTTGTAAGGCTTAATATACCGTGTGACTTCCATTAGTTTATCGGATAGGTCTAATTCGGGTAAATCCCATGCAATGTGTATGGACTTTCGGAGACGGAGCTTGTTGAGGTGGTAAGCCTGTTCCTCGTTCATGATGCGCACGTCCACTCCATGAAGATTGACAGGCTTGTTACGGTGCAACAGGTAGTCAATGGCGGACTTCCATTCGGGATTGGCAAAGAAATTGTTGTCAAGAACTTCTATCCATTTCTCATTAGGGTTAGGCTGAACAGGATGGACCGGATGTATGTCTCCCTCCTTATCGTGAACAAGACAGAATGGACACCTGCGGATACATCCACGAGAAAAGAATTGGATCGAGAATGGATACTGCGGATAGAGCGAGTAGTCCATAAGTGTTGACAACTCTATCTCCTGCGGAAGCCTCGACTTGACATCATAGCCAGTGCCACCACATATTACCTCGCAAGGAAACGGACGGTCAATATCCGGGGAGAATGTAAAGATTTTGGATTTATAAACTCTGTCAAAATCCCAATACAAATCTCCACACCACTCTACATTATCCCCATGAGCCTTATGCCATGCAGATATTTTCATAAGTGCGAAGTTTGGGAAGTTATGCCCGTCCACGTCAATAAGTCCGATGTTCATTGTCGTTTCTTCTTTAATTCATAATTGAAGCACTGCATTAGCGGCTTTACTATGCGCATACAGCATTTGTGATAAGGCAGACGATACTCACACCTGCCATTTTGCTTTGAAGTGAAGGAATAATCCGGCTTGCAGTTGAGTCGGAGGCGGGAGAAGGTAGGAGGCTCCCGCCTTTTTCATGTCAACACCACAAACTCTTCGCCGGTGATTTCCTTAACTTCGTTACTTGTTGCTGTGGCTGTTTTAATGGCATTGATTTGATACATGCCACCGTCGCCGGACAGAAAGAACACTTCTGCATCCTGCGGGTGCTCACTCAGAGCCTTGATTAATTCTTTTACTTTCATGATTTATTTCTCTTTTGTTTTAGGGGTTCATTGTTGTTCGTCTTTAGCATTATCGTCATACTTCAATTCCACACTCATAAGTTGTGCTTCGCTGATTCCTATCTGTTTCTTGTCTTGAAACTTCTTAATGCGCGTGTGGATTTTATCGTTTTCCGCATCTGTCAAGAATCCTTGAATATGCAAGAGTTCCCGACAATAGTTCAAGGCGGCAAGCATCATTCTATCTTACATCTTTCTCTTTTGTTTTAGGGGTGAAGTCGGGGCAAATACCGTGGCAGGGTTCACATATAAAATCGGGGGTAGCCCTGCGCGGACGATAGACAGCCTTGATTGCTATTGCGCATCTGCCTCTGCGCCAATGCTCACACTGCTTTGGTTTCTGCGGTCGGTCAGTCGGGGTCATAGTCCTTTCATTGTTTCTTGGTAAAACTTTTCATCTTCATAGCAGTCAATACAAATCTCCTGCCCATCTTCAGTGTAGATTAGTTCGTCTGACATTTCTCCGCACCGTTCACATTCTCCCCTGTGGAGGTCGGAGGGATGATAGATTGTTTCGGTTATCATAACTTCTCAATTTCGTTTTCGCAATAGTCTATCGATTTGTCTATTGCTTCAATGAATATATGCTTTACCTCTGTGGGAATGGGATGTCTATTTTCATCAACCATAAAAGACCAGTCTCTCATTTTATTATTCGAGACTGCATCTGCCCTCATACTCAATAGCCTATCCCTCTCGACTATTAGAGCATAAGCCCTTTTTGCTGTATCAATTTCCATATTATGTTGTTATAAGTTCCAAGTTCTTGAGTGTCCAATAGACACAGTATTTTATATTCTTATCCGGTTTGAGTACCATTACCCGGATGAATGATGTTCCGACTGTTCTTGGGTCTTCCATTACTTGACCTATGGTGCCAGAGCGTTTGTTGCGGACGGTATCACCAACTTTGAAGTTTTGCTTATCTTCAAAAATAATCTGATAAACACCTCCCTTAGCTACCGTACAATCATCAACCCAAAGTTCCCATTCTCCCTTAAACCGCATCTTGAAACATTCCTTTGCAAGGGCGATGATTTCTTCTTTCGTGTCGAAACTTGTTGTAAAATCACCGGGGGCATAGAAATCCCATCTGTCGGAATCTTTGTCAATCTCCTGTTGGGTCACAGGTCTCTTCAAGTCAAATTTATATTTCCACTGGTAGAATGGATTTTGCTTTTGTGCATCCCAATTTGATGTAGTCGTATTGGGTTGGTCGAGAAGTTGGAATTCAATACCATCAGCGATTAATTTGCCGTAATAATGTATTGCTCCCCAACTTATACCACGGAATGAGGTTATTTCCAACTTGACAGCTCTTGTCTTACTCTTTTTCTCAAACAGACCTGTATTTGCAAGGATAGCTTTTGTTTTTTCATCTTTGAAGTCTAAGCCTGCTTGATCGTCAATTACCAATGGAAAGTCCGGAAGACAATAGCTTTCCATATAATCACGAATATTTTCCAATGTGACATTATACTTGTTCATTTTATGCAGCTTGTTTAGAGTGATACTTAGTGAGGTCGAAATCTCGTATTCCGGAACATAGAGCCTCACACCATTTCCTGGCAATAGTGACTTCAACGGCATTTCCGATGAATTTCTTTTGTTCAGCCTGTGTGCCGATGAGGACATAATCTTCGGGGAAGCCCATGATAAGTTTAAGTTCATCTATCATGAGCATACGCATTTTGATGTCAATGATGCCGTACAGAGCCATAAACTCTTTAATCTTTACCATCATGGGACTATCAGTCGAAAATATACGGATTGCCATATCTCCCGACTCAGTTACGATGAGGTAAGGCGGACGTTTGTCCATCCGGGCAATAAGGGTAAAACATGGCTCTTCAACCGATGAACCGGGTGAGGCAAACTGTGGATTCATCAGATAGTGCTGCTTATGGTTTGCCGTGATTACACGTGATGGAGCATCAACTGACGCACCGACATTACCGAAGTTGGTATCCATTATCCAAGGGCAGACTGTCACAAGTTTTTGCTTGGGATTTGTAAGCACAGCAGGATTTACAGTGTCGATGCTTGAAATCTGACCGCCTCCGGAATACTCGTTAGCTATAAAATGTGTTGTCACCAAAGACAGCTTATCTTTAGTGGTTATTGTGGGTGCTGGACGATTAGGCAATATGTTATAACCATTGCCATATTGGACTGATACAAACACATGGTGGTCTCTTGCCGTAACAGTTCCAGCCGGACCATCAACCGACACATTCTTACTGTAAGGGTGTCCACCGTATTGTTTTGAAAGGAAAGACACCTGCGCGAGTGCCAAGCGGTTCTGAGTAGCTACTGTAGGGCATGGAGCATCGAGCGAGGGAGGACAGTATTTCCCGGTCTTCTGATTGACTGAGTTGTATTTCACCATAAATGCATCTTTGCCTCCAGCAACAAACTTTATCAGTCCGGCATGGATGCGCTCAAGAGTCTTTTCAGACAATGGTTTCTCACGATCAAAAATACTTCTGCCCTCGTTGGAAAAATCAAGGACTTCCCGCACAGGCTTCCACGGTTGCAATTCTGAGAACAGGTTCTTGCTTCCGTTTTTACAGTGTGTAGGCTCAGGGAACACAACAGGCAAACCTTTTCGGCTAAATATGCCAAAGAAGCGTTTGCGTGAAGTGTATGCACCATAATCGGCGGCATTGAGGATACGGTGTTCAAAGTTGTAGCCGTAGCGGCGGACATTGCGCACCCAACGTAGATAGCTCTTGCCCTTATCCATAGAGATAGGCTTCCCATTTTCATCCACCTCTCCCCATGACATAAATTCCTCCACATTTTCAATCTGAATGTAGTCCGGATTAATGGCTTCAATATAGCGGAACAGGTGTTCAGCGAGTGTCCGACTATCTGCATCACGAGGTTGACCGCCTTTTGCGCGGCTAAAGTTGGTACATTCAAGCGATGCCCAGAGGACAGTCAACGCTTCGGGATTAGCAGCTCTACATTGTTGCAGATGGCTGACAAGAGGAGACAGCTCGAGAGTGCGGATGTCCTCGGTGAAGTGCATTGCATCCGGATGATTGGAAGCATGAGAGGCTATCGCATTAGCATCGTGATTGACACAAGCAACAACTTTCGCACACTCCTCTCCGTCAAGACGAGCGGTGTTGATACCGGTGGAGGTGCCTCCGGCACCACAAAAGAGGTCTATGTAAAGTAAGTTAATCATTATCTTCTTGATTTTCCACTTAGTGGGATTACATTATAAGTTTTGAAGCGGTCAATGATACGACCGTATTCATCTTTTTGCCCGAACTTCTTTTCAAGCTGCTCATTTGTCAGATTGGTGGTGAGATGAGCAAATCTGAGGTCGTATTCGCTACACGCCCATATCTCATTTCGGGCATGGAGAAAGTCATGAACGATTGTCAAAGTGTCAATGCCGTAGAATGGACGATTATCCACACCAATATCATTGAGGCAAAGATTTACAGGACTACCTTGAAATCCTTTTCCCTCTCTTTCATTGTAGAGGAAGCGGTCAATGTTGTTGTTGATGGAATAGTAATTGACCATCTGAGTGACCGACACATTGAAGAAGTATCGGGGATTATTCGTGCGTTTGAGATACTCGGAGAATATCTGCATGAGCATCGTTTTCCCGACACCCACACCACCTTGCAGTAGAATATTCTTATGCAACTTGTATCCACGCTCAGGGAACACCTGTTCAGCCAATTCACAGTTGTTGAAATAGTACATAAGAAACCGTATGACTTCACTGTTATTCTCATCAATCTCAAACTTGCGTCGTTGAGGTGCAAGGATGATATTGTTGGCAACATATTCCAATATTGCCATGTGAGCGGAGAATACAGAAGGGTCTGATAAATCGGGCATTGACAATCTTGCCTTTTGTCGTTCTGCTTCTGCCTGTTTAATTATGGGACCGACTGTGTGAATTGCCTTAGCTTCTTCTTTTTTTTGTTGCTGTATCAATCGCAACAAGCCTTGATCCCATTCGATGTTGCCTGTCGGCTGCACACCATATTGCATAAGGTTGTCTCTAAGACATTGCGGGTATTGCCCGCGAGCTGAAGGTTGCGGATACTGTGTACCGCGAGCTGAAGGTTGCGGATACTGCGTACCGCGAGCTGAAGGTTGCGGATATGCCATAACTTTAAATATCTACACCACCGAAACCGCCTTTGAACTGATATTCATCGTTGGCCGGAGGATTGGTTTGCGGAGAATGCCCTCCGCGAGCTGAAGGTTGCGGTTTATTCAAACCGCGAGCTGAAGGTTGTGACTCATCTTTCTTTTTCTTTTGAAGCCAATAGCAAAAATGGCTTCTGGCATCTTGCATGGATGTATGTTGCTTGTCGCATTTAAGGGCGAAATCAGCAAGATATTCATCTACCTGTTCATTGGAGAGCTGATAGCGGATACAGACACTTTCTTTCCATTGTGCACTTTTTTTCATCTCAGCCACCTCATCATCAATCGACAATGAATATTTCTGAGATGTGGGTGCAGGGGGAACAGGGGTAGCCGGAACGGGCTGTTCAACTGTCGGAGGAATAGGATTCGGTTTTGGTTTCTTTGCAGAGCAAAGCGTCGGAGACGGTGACTTTGCAGAGCAAAGCGTCGGAGACGGTGACTTTGCAGAGCAAAGCGTCGGAGACGGTTTAGCCTCCTTCGGCTTTTGCTGTTGAGGCGATTTTTCCGTACTTTTCTGTGGAGACTGAGAGTTCTCGGTCTTTTCCTCTGCCGGAATAAGATTATATTCAGCAATGACACTGTTTCTTCGTGATGAAGAACAAATACGGCGATAACGTTCTTGAATACCTTTTGAAGTCAAAACCTTGTCAGACTCACACATCACCTTAGACAACAAACCAATGTTCAAGCAGCAATCAATGACCTCCTGTATATATGCCTCAGTATATCCCGACTGTTCCGAAATTATAAAGGGCAACTCCTTATCCCACTCAGCGTAATATCCGTTTTTATAGATAGTACACAGCAGGAGAGCATAGACAGTAACAGCCTTGCCACCTTGATACTTGATAAGTTTCCTAATTCTAATGTCTTGAAAGAAATCCACGTCGAACGGGAAATAATCAAGACCTCTTTTTATTGTCCGAGCCATAGCGGTTATGTTTCTTTGTGATTGTTAATCTTCATCGGGACAAAGCGACTTTCAGTCGGTTTCTTTGTGATTGATAATATTCATTGGTACAAAGCGACTTTCTGTCAGGTCTCTTTAATTCGTATTCCGTGGACTAACAGCATCAACTTCCGTTTTATTTTATACTCCGGTGTTTTGAAGCCTTTGGTGTCCTCTACCACCAACTCGCCTTTTTCGTTATAATAGACGAAATCGGCAATATATCGGCAAGCGTGTTCCAAGAGTTTCCCGGCACTATCACGTTGAGCCGGAATAACCTCATAGGATACCTGCTCACGTAACCCGGAGATTACTCCGGCACGTTGCATCAGCTTCAGTTGGTTGGCACGGTTATGTTCCTTTTGAGAGGCATGAGTGCCGACACGCTTTGCACCGTACTTGTTCTTATTCGCCGTTTTACGAAGCGCGTCAGTCCACTCATGTTCAACCTTATATCCCAGTTGAGCAAGGAAAGCAATTCTATTAGGCTTCCTTTTAGCCATTGTCGTTATGGTTTGGCTTGTTAGGAATATTGATTGTGGCAGACTTGACCGTCTTGCCGTCAGAAGCCGTCATTGTCACGCTTTCAACACCGCCCTCGGCGCAGGCATCAATAAACGCTTTGGCATGACGCTGAACATCGGGGTCACGCAGGATTTTCTCGGCTTCCTGCTTGGGTGTGAGGTCGGCTTTGTAAACCTCCGAGAAACTAACCGGGATAAAACACCCGATTGGGATTATCTTAGACTCCTCAATGAACGAGTTTATCTGATACTTGACGAAAGTGCGCTCCGGATGTTTCAACGACTCACGGAAACGCTCTTCCTGTTTATCACGAAGCCATTTTTCGATGAGCATATTGGCACGGACTGCGGATATTGTCTGCACTATGAAGGTATGGTCTTCTTCAATGTCCCCCTCCTTATCGTCATGGAGGACAACGTGCGCACCTATCTGATAGAATTTCTTGGTCTCCTTCTTATCATCGGATTTTCCTTCTGCATCGGGATTCCCTTTGCTGATATTGTCGCAAGTAGCCTCAACAAAGTCCTCCATCGACATTTCACCTTTCAGATACGCAGCATCAAGTTCATACCTGCGAGCTTCAGCCGATTTGAGACGGTCAATAATTACCACACAATATTCCATCTCCTTAATGTCGGTAATCTCAAAACCACCCTTATAGTACAGCTCGATATAGTCCACCAAAATGACTAAAGCGTTGGCAACGGAATTGGCATAAAGCAGGAATGATTTACGCTTTCCATCAATCTTCGCAACCGCCTTATAGGGAAAGAAAGAGCGGTTTTCAAGTAACATTCCCTGTCGGTTCTGATTGGACACCTCCACTTCTTTGAGCGACCCTTCCCACATCATGAAGTTAATAGAACAGAGAACGTCCTGACTGATATATGTGCCACGCTCAAGAAGTATTTCATTGCGCTCAATGGACACGATTTTACCTGTATCCTCGTCAACGAAGTCCTCGGTCCAAGTTTTCAACGCACGCCGGGCAACCCATTTGCCGAGCATTTTTTTAGGGTCACTCGTCACATAGCGGATTTCCGTCTTGCGTGATTCAACAGTAGTATTCATTTTTGCTGATTTAGTTTTAGTTTGAGTTTATTTGTTAATTGTTTAATCATGTGAGAGCGACTGTTGCACTTCTGCATTGGCAGAGTGGCGAGTGCGTCATAAAGTTTGGCAGCATCATCAAGATATGCGATGATTTTCTGCATGTCAGTTTTAGCCACCTCCATCTTCCGAGCCTCCCATAAACATGGTTACCAATTCGTTGAAGTACATTTCATCCTGCGGAATGTCATCACTTGCCGCCATGATTTGGTTGGCGATGGATTTCTTCTTATGAATGATGGAATAAAGCACATGGTCAATGGTGTTGCGACCGAGCAGGTAATAGCAGGTCACATTGTCTTTCTGCCCTATGCGATGCGCCCTGTCCTCACACTGACAGCAGTCGGCATACGTCCATGGAAACTCTATGAACGCCACATTGGACGATGCCGTGAGGGTAAGACCGACACCTGCCGCCTTGATGGAGCAGACTATGAGTTGTGCATGACCATTCTGAAAAGAGTCCACAGCCGCCTGTTTCTCCACAAGGGAATCACGCCCGGTTACGCTTACAGCCTTGGGGAATGCTTTTTTCAGAGCATCCACAATCTCATGATAGGAGCAGAACAATATAAGAGGTTTACCATTGGCGAGAAAGGTATTGACAAAATCAACAGCCTGCCGAACCTTGCCCTTTGCCGACAAAGACCGGAGTGTCATGAACTTGACGAGAGCCTCCATGCGCATCTTGCGGCGAATCTCCACATCGGTGCATCCGGTGTAGGTCTCAAGATATTCACGGAGGTCAGCAGCGGCGGTGTCATATACCTTGCGGCTTTCGGGGTCAAGCTCAACATATAGGTCAGTGCGTGTCTTTTCGGGCAACTCGGTAAGTACAGACTTCTTTTCACGGCGGATCATGCAGTTCTCATAAAGTTTCCGTGACAGATCTGCAAGTGCCTCGGCTTGTTCTTCCTCCTGGTCTTTGCCAAATGAGCAATAATCGGACATAAACTGACTGCGACTGCCAAAGTTTTCTCCGAGTCTATCCATGATTGAGAGTTGTGCTATGAGGTCTTCCGGGCGGTTGACGACCGGGGTGCCGGACAGCAGGGCGATATATCGCTTTCCGGAGCATATACCCTTAGTGAAGATTGTCTGTTGTGCCGAGGGGTCTTTTACCCTGTGGGACTCATCAATTATGACCGAACGGAAAAGTTTGATATAATCGGCAAAGACTACATCTTTGAGCCGGAAAGCACCGTTGGACTTTATATCCCACACGAAATATTTGCGTATGGACTCAAAATTGACGATGGCAACCTGATACATTCCCATGCTCAACATATACGGGAATGTGGAACGGGTTGCGTTGTCAAGTACAAGAGCCTTGACGTCTGCAAACTTTTCAAACTCTCTCTGCCAATTTATCTTTAGCGAAGCCGGGCAGATAACGAGGCAGGGATAGGCACGGGCGCAATCGACAACACCGATACTCTGCAATGTTTTACCCAATCCCGGTTCATCGCCTATGAGGAAGCGTTTCTTCCGGAGACCAAAAAGGATGCCCTCCTGCTGGTACTCGTAGGGAGTGACTTTAAGATTGTGTCTCAGTGCTGTCATATCTCCATCCGTTAAGGGTGTACATTCGTTTTATCGCCTCTTGTCTTTTCTCTAAGGGGAACTCCGGTTCAGAATCGACTTTCTGCAAACCGAAGTTATAATCGTCGCGGACATTTACAAGACGGTATATCACCCAGTATCCACGGTTGAGCCGCACTGTAAACTGTCCATTTACTTTTTTACCCATGATTGATTGTGTTAATGTTTTTTTTACATGAGATTTAGACACCAGTATTGAAAGGCAAGTTCCTCGTATTTCTCGCGTCCGGCATTATAGATGGCATCGCCACGAGTAATTTGCTTCTTGAATACCATGCTGTTCTTTTTACTGATTGCATAAATGAAGTCCCGGTCAGACCGGGCTATATCCATATACCACGCCCGTGAGCGGTCCCAATCAAAGAAGTCAATCATCTGCTCAAACTCCTTTTGTGAAGTAGCGGCAGTAGTTTTAAGGTCACCACCAAAAAGAGCAGCTTCAAGCCACCAATCCCACTTGCAACGAGTGGCAAGCGTGAAAGGGAATCCGCAGTATTCAAACTGCTGTGACTGATTGACCATGAACTTCTGTGTTGTGGCATTTTCCAACACAAAGGCGAGAAACCTGTCCCTGCGAGCCTCCATACGCAGAGATTTATACATTTCCTGTGCATGGCGAAACTCATCCTCCGTGTAGTGCGTATCATCGACCGTGAAGCGATAATAATTGACTCTCGCAGGTTCGGTAATTATGGCATCAACCAAATTCCCGAAGCGGAATGCCTCTTCCCGGTTGCCGAATTGCAACCGGGAGTGAAGCAGCTCTTTGAGTGCAGTGAGGTCGGAGTTAGAGACCTCACTACGCAGATAATATGTGTCGGGGTTGTTACTCATACCTTACAGATTTCTTTGAATTGAAATGTAACTTGATTAAACGTTTCGCTAATTACAGAGAATTCCGTTATTAATGCCGGGGTTAACATTACTGTGCCTTTACGTCATCGACATATACCACGCTTTCGGCATTGATGAACTCGCCGTCTTTATTGGCAAGTCGCTCGCAGAAGGTGATCTGCTTCTTGAATATCTTGGCAAGCTCCTCATCGGTCATGAGGCTACCCTCCTTTGCCCACCACATCATAAGCGCCTGTAGATAACCCTCGGGATTGAGTATGCGGATTTTCTTAGTGACTTTGGTTTTAGGCTGATATGCCGGGGCGGTTGCTCGCGAAAGCTCAAACAGCGAGGCAGCTTCGGCACCTGCTTTCTGCACTTCCTTTTTCTTGGCTTCCTCCTGCTCACGGGCAACACGCTCAGCCTCCTTTCGGGCAAGTTCGGCTGCTTCGCGCCTCTTGATTTCTTCTTTTACGCGTGCCGCCTCTTCTTCCGAAGCCTTTGCAACACGTTGCAGCTCAATCTTTTTTGACGGGAGCCTATCAAGAATATCCTGTCTGTAATCGCCTACTTCAAACTTGTATTGCTCGGCAAACTGACTCATCAGACCTTTCATGACGCCGGCACGAATCTGACGGGTCTCGTCGGGGGCGAGATTGGGCGGGATGCGCACAGATGAAGGAGGACACCAATCGGCTGGAAGCTCGACAGCATAGACGGAGACAGTATCATAGACAGCCTTGTAGTTGTCAAGGGTGACACTGTCGTTGATTTCGGTAAGCTCGTTGATATGAGTGACGATAAGTTGATTGAACTTAGCCTTGTAATCTTCCTCGCAGGCGTTGCGATACTGTTCACGGGCAATGTCAGCCTGGCGTCGGGCTTCTTCGGCTCGTCGGCGCGCTTCTTCCTCCTCACGCTTCTTTGCGGCATACATATTACGATGCTGCTGAAGCTGATAGGGAATAGTCCCGGCTTTTGTCGGGTCTATGTCGTTTTCAAGTGTCGTGAACTCCTTGCGTATTAGATCAAACAGCTTGGTGACCGGAGAGCGAAGCTCCGTCATTGCTTTCACAGTGCGGCGGGTGCGTTCCAAGTAGGTTGCGGCGGTCTTGTCAAGTTCATCGGTCATGCCGTTATTCTTGATTTGCGTAAGGAGATTTTCACAGGCACGGAGACAGTTGTCATGTGAAAGCTGGTTTTTACGGAATGACTCCGGAGTGTTGCGGACGATTGCGTCCACGTTTTCGGCTGACGAGGCTATTGCCAATGCCGTTGTTGTCGGTTGAATGACCTGGTTACTCATGATTGAAATATTTTAAGGTTTTACCATGTTCCATCATCTGATGATGCGTCTTCTGCGGCAGGGTCAACGGTGACACCCCCGGAATGGTCGGCAGGTTCCGCGAATGACTCCTGTTCTTTAGGCGCATCATTGTTGCCCATGTTGTAGTAGTCGGGCATCTGTTCCTCTTCGGGGAGGTCAGCCTCCATGACCATACCCTTGCCGATTGGCAACTTGGGATAGTTCTTGAAAGCGTGTTTCACACACTTCGCAATCAGGAAGCCGGGGTCTATAGAGCCGTTCACACCGGAAGTGTAGAGGTCGTTGGCTTTGGCATTTTCCTTATCTCGTCGGCCTCGCTCGTTCTGCTTGAGTGAATAGCCTTCGAGACGTTGCCACGCTTCTGGGAGAATTATTGCGTAATCAGATGTGCCGTCGAGACGTGTAATCTTCATAAAGCAAGCGATGGGATTTCCGGGATTATGCTTGATGTTGAGACCATAGGTCACTTCTTTGCGACCGTTGCGCTCAATGTAGCTGAACTCGTCACCCCCATACACCACTGTAGGAGTGTCACAATGACGGATTTGTCCGGCACGTTGGCGCAGAAGTATCTCACCATATCCAGTAACGGAGATATATGCACGGTTTTCCCACACATCAACAATTTTGCCGTTTCCATCACCCTGTGACACCTTCGTGCTACGGTTGAGGAGGTAGCACATTGCCTGTGCGCCCGGTTCAAGAGTGAGGTCTTTGACCGCAAGGTCAACGTATGCGAGGAACACGGAGATAGGAGTGACATTCCATTTGTTTTTGTCATCGATGATGATACGGTTGATGAAACGAGACTCTCTTTCGGCAAATGCCTCACCGCCCTCTCCATGCACCTGGTTGTAGAGAGTGACGATGTGTTGATGCACATCGTGGTTGACGGGAACTTCCCACGGCTTCAGCGACTGAAGCTTGCTGACGGTGTCAGCGAATTTGTTTGCACTCATGACTGAGAAATTTAAATTGTTAATAATCGACACTTCCTGCCGTTGATTGATAAAAGGGGTGGCTCCTGCCAGACGGGGCAATCGCCACCCTCTAACCAATCATGAGCAGGACATGTGTGTCCTGTTTTGTTGTTGGTGATCCGGAGCGGATTTGAACCGCCGACCTCTCCGACGCTGTCATCTGTCGGAGCACTCTGCCTCTGAGCTACCGGACCGGATGAGCCGCCATGCGCTTCACAGCGTTGCGGACTCGGAAGTATTAGTACCTATGTGGTTTTGATTATCATTTATCGCAGCCATCCATGCACCAGTCGTGGCAGCGCGATACGAGCGGGTCAATCCGGCGCCATCGGGGGTAAAGCCTTGCAAGAGCCAATATGCATAGGGCTCCGAGGCCTTTTGATATGACGAGGTAGACAAGCCATTTCACGTGGGAATCCACCTCAGGCAGGGATAAAAACAGGAATGCCGCCGCTGTCAGCAGGAACAGGATGACGGATATGCGCAGGATTGATTTGATTGAGTTCATTTTGGTGATATGTTAGATGTTTTGTTGAGACACGGAGCCTCGGTGGAATATTCTACATAAATTTTCAGCCGCCGGCAGTAGCGTCCGTTGACGGAGGTGACAGCCTCGCGGCATGTCATACATGGGGTCTTATCTATGGATGGCTGCATAGGTCGCTCCTTTTATAGCAATGAAATGTTAATCGTTTTTCTCATGATTGATTAAATTCTACTTATTGCGATGTGGGTAGCCGCCTGACTGTTCACCTCTGCATTGGTGGGAACTCTCTGACCAAGCCGCCAAGCCTCTATCTCTGATTTGCGGAAGGATATTTGTCCTTTGTCGTTCTTGTAGTGGGGAATGTCACGGTCTGCAACCATGTGACGCACCCTGCTTTCTGACTTCTTTATCAGAATGGCTACTTCCTTCACGGTAAGGACTTCTGTCACACTCATTGACATGAGTGCCTCTATGCGTTCAAGACGTTGCTCTATGCTCATGACTTTTCTCTTTTGGGGGTTATGCTATTCGGGTTGCGGTGACAGTGCGGTCATCACGATTGTTGCAGGTGGTAAACTTTTTCCCCCACTCAAATCCGAATTGGCTGCAAGCTGATTTTAGGTAGCTTCCACGCTCTGCCGGATATGTAATGGAATCGCCTATCTCCATCTCTCTCAATGCCGTAAGTATCGGCTTATCAGTGATTTTTTCGTTGCTCATATTGTCTATATCAATATTTCTATATAACTTTATAACGCAAAGGTAATATAAATTATTTACTCGTCACCTAATTTGATTACCTATTTAAGAATAATTAACATTCAAATGTTTACTAATAATGAGCAATCGTCAACAAATCCACATAGGACACGAGATTGAATCTCGCATCAACGAGCTGAACATCAGCAAATCTGAGTTTGCAAGAAGGATTGGGACATCAAAACAAAACGTAAACAGGATTCTTGAGAAAGAAAGTATTGACACAGCAGTCCTAATCCGTTACGGAGAGGTACTTAATTATAATTTTTTCAATCTATATGCTGACGTAAGTAATCATCACACAGTACAAGCCATAAATCACTCAGCAGCTTCTGTCTCCGGTGACGCTATGGTATTGAATGACGGTTGCCCAGATCAAGAGAAGCATTTGATTGACAAGATGAGCATGGAAATTGAAATGCTGAAAAAGTTGCTTGACAAGACAGAAAAGCAACTTGAGGAAAAGGAACGATTCATCAACCATCTATTAAGTGCCAAACAATGAGCGAATGGAAACCGACATCAATCCATGATGCATTTGGAATTAAAAGGCAGAATTCCGCAAAAGATTGTTTTTGGCGCATATTTGCAATTTGCGCTTTAATCGCCCTGTGCATTGTTGGATATTTAAATTCAAGAGAGAACAGATACCGTCCTTTTGCTGACGATTATCTCATCCTTGACACTTGGACAGGCAAAGTTTATGATACAGATAGCCGTGTTGTCAACCAACAAAAATAGGCAATGCATCCACACACATCTGACCTTTTTCCTCGATTTATGGTACTATTATGTCACCCATCAAACCATACATTCGTTATAACAAGGTATAAATCAACCAACTATAATTTTTAACTTACATTCTGCATCGGCAAGTAGCCTATTGGTGACAACTGGTGCCATCTGGTGTAAAACATTGAAAAGTCGCTCGTTATCGGGCGACTTTTTTCGTGCCTATACCTCTTTATAACCGCTTTTCATCCCTTTTTACCTGTGTTTTTGTACCCGATTTGTAGCAAGTCGGTCAATCCCGTCAATGCGTGCCGCAAGGTCGTGGACTTTTGAGACACCATGAGACGCAGTGAGACGCGATGATACACTTTCGGCGAAATAACTGGCGAAATAACTACCAATAAAGCGAATATGAGCAGTAATATTGAAATCATCAAAAAATGTAAGTGGTGCGGCAATGAATTTGTCGCACGAAAAACTACCACGGAATACTGTAGTCACAGATGTTCCGGCCTTGCCTATAAGGAGAGGAAACGGCAGGCGAAACTCAACGAGTTCAAAGCTGAATACTCAGTACAGGTTGAAGGTAAGGTTGAAATCGAGAAACTTGAGTTTCTTTCCCCAACGCAGGTATGCCGATTGCTGGGTGTCAGTCGTGCGACCATCTACCGATACTTTGCCGATAACGCTATCGCAACCGTGCAGTTCAAAGGAAAGACACTGGTGCGCCGACAAGACATTGACCAATTATTTGAAAAAGGTCATAAATATCTCAAACGAGAAAAGCCGGCAAGAGAACCCATCACCGAGTTCTATACCTCAAAGGAGGTGCAGGAGAAATATTGCGTGTCCAATTCGGGAATGTATAAGATTGCGGAGCGCGAGGGCTGGCCGAAGACTCAGAGCCGGGGCAAGACTCTTTGGAGCCGCAGCCATGTTGATTGCTACTTTGCGAATCAACAGCCGAAGGAGGAAATAACAGAATGGTACACAGTGGCGGATATTCAGGCCAAGTACGGCATGACCCTGTCTGCCATCTATACGCTCGTGTCGAAGGAAGGGATCCCGAAGAAAAAACAGGGGAACTATGTGATGTGCTCCAAATATCATTTCGATTTGGCGAAAGGTCAGGTGGCACCAAAGGAGCCGGAGTATTACACCTATCCCGAAGCGATGGCGAAATATAATCTGACCCGCGACCAGCTTCACCATTATCTGAAGTACCACAGCATCACCCGTGAGAAGAAAGGCAAATACACACTGATTCTCCGCTCTGAGCTTGATTCTCTGCTTGGTTCTCCGGAGATTTAGCCTGTGGATATAGTTTGGAGAAACATTGGAACCGCCGGAGACGGCATTGTTCCCCTTTGTTTCTCCCGCTACATTTGTAACTGATTTTCAACCATCAAGCCCCATAAAGCAATGACAAACACCTGCACCAAAGTGTTCCTCCGTCGTCGTCCGTATGTCGGAGGAAAAGTATCGCTCTACCTCGATTATTATCCAGCGATACGTAATCCCCACACCAACAAGATGACGCGCCGCGAAACCCTCGGCATAGTCATCTATGCTGAACCAGCCAACGAGATGCAACGCCGTTTCAATCAGGAAATGGAAGAGAAAGCCGAGGCTATCCGCTGTATCCGTTATCAGAGCATTATCAACGAACAGTTCGGATTCCTTGACAAGGCAAAACAGAAGATGGACTTCCTCGCCTACTTCGAGAAGAAAGCGAAGAGCAAGTATGACAAATGGATGTGCGTCTATCTTCATTTCAAGAAATTCTGCGGCGGCAACTGCACATTCGGTGATGTTACAGCCAGCCTGTGCGAAGACTTCCGTGAATATCTGCTCTATGCCCACAGCCTGCGTCACCCGGATAAGAAGATACCACTCTCCAACAACTCGGCAGCGGGCTACTGGTCAACATTCCGTTGCCTGCTGAAAATGGCATACAAGGAAAAGTATCTCACTGAAAATGTAAATGACTTCCTCGAAGGCATCAAGTGGCAGGAGGTTAAGAAGGAGTATCTGACGCTCGACGAGATGAAGATTCTCGATGCAACTGAATGTGAGGTGCCTGTTCTCAAACGAGCATCAATGTTCGGGCTGTTTACCGGGCTTCGTCTCAGTGACCTGTTGCAACTGCGCTGGGAAAACATCGAGCGTAGCCCTGATGGCGGCTATTGCATCCGACTCTGCACTGAGAAAACCGATACCGAAGCGACTCTCCCTGTCAGCGATGAAGCCCTCAAATACTGCGGCGAGCGTGGAGAAGGACTAATCTTCAAAGGTTTTCGACGTTCAATGGCTCAACAACCATTCAAGAAATGGGTCAAAGCAGCCGGAATCGAGAAGAAACTTTCGTTTCACTGTCTCCGCCACTCATTCGCTACCATTCTTATCTCACTGGGCATCGACGTATATGTTGTCTCAAAAATGCTCACGCACCGAAGCGTCAGGACGACACAGATTTACGCCGATGTGGTCAGCGAGAAGAAGCGCGAGGCATCCAACGCCATCACACTGAAATAATCTATTGTTTTCAAGTAAAGCCATCTCGCATTCCGAGGGATGGCTTTATTATATTTCTGCTGAACAATAGGAAGTGGCATAGCGTTTTAACTTTGTTTGTTAAACTCATCAAATTTTAAGACTTATAAGATTAAACAACCACCGTATGAAAGACCTATTCAAAGGCCATCATCCCTGGCTGCTTGTGCTGGTGATTGCGGTCGATATATTTTCGGCTTTGGTCATCCGCCATTCCATCCTGTCCAAAGGAGAATCAGAATTCAATGCCAATGTGTTCTTTTGCCTTATTATAATCGGCGGACTTGCCCTGTATGCAATACTCGTTGAGTTTCTCTCTGGTCAAGATATGCCGTTAATCGGCGAGAAAAAGGGGAAAGAGGAAATGGTAAAAGTTCCAGTGTCCCAACCAATCACAGAAGGAACATCCGTAGAACGACCGACAGTTCCGCTTGAACAGGCTACTGTATCGCGCGATGATTTAGAGGGTGTTTCATAACGATTGTTAATTTGCAGGAAGCCTGTTCAAGAGCATTGC
>ERZ780149.487-NODE-487-length-51401-cov-4.101371_pt1 | contig 51401 bp, 60 predicted proteins | sample MGYA00511367_ERZ780149 | MGnify/ENA primary metagenome ERZ780149 (study PRJEB29588, sample SAMEA2153852) | human gut metagenome | biome: human gut; feature: human-associated habitat; material: faeces | place: Denmark | collected 2008/2010 ... | reverse complement strand
AGATATTATGCTTGGTGGTAACAGTGAATATTTAGCAAAACAAGAAATGAAACGTAGGAAATATGCTCCAGAAATGATAGAGCAAGCTACAGCATTTAATGAAACAGATGACCAAGATATTATAAATGCAAGAACAACATTTAGAGAATTAGTCAAAAAATACGATAAAGAAATAGAAGAAGAAAAGCAAAAAGTTATCGAAGCTGGTGGATTAAAAATAATTGGTACAGAAAGACATGAATCAAGAAGAATTGATAACCAATTACGTGGACGTAGTGGTCGTCAAGGAGATCCAGGATGCTCTAGATTCTATATTGGTCTAGATGACAATCTAATGAAAATATTCGGTGGAGCAGCTATTACAAAAGTATATGATAAATTAAACGCTTCAGAAGACTTACCTATAGAATCTAAAATAATAACAAATGCAGTTGAAAACGCTCAAAAGAGAGTTGAAGGTAGAAACTTTAGTATAAGAAAGAATGTATTAAAATATGACGATGTTATGAATGCACAAAGAGAACTTATATATAAACAAAGAAGGGAAGTTCTTGATGGTAAAGATCTAAAAGATAATATCGAGAAAATGTTTAGCTCTATAGTTGATGGTGTAGTATCAACACACTTTAATGTAGCAGAAGATGAAAAAGTTAATAAAGAAGCTTTAATGCAAGATATTATAGATGTATTTGGTATTACAGAATTAGATAGTATGAAAAAAGAAACTCCAGATGTAGTAGAAGTTTCTGAAGAATTAGCTAACAAAGTTCATGAAAAATATGAAGCTAAAGAAAAAGACTTTGGTGAAAAAGAAATAAGAGAACTTGAAAGAGTTGTTGTACTAAAAGTTGTTGATCAAAAATGGATGGATCACATTGATAACATGGAAGAATTAAAAAATGGTATTGGTCTTCGTGCTTATGGTCAAAAAGATCCTGTTGTTCAATATAGAATTGAAGGAACAGATATGTTTGATGAAATGAATGAAAATATCAGATTAGATGTAGTAAAAATTCTTTCTCATGTTGAAAAAGTAGGAAATGTTATGAGAACATCAAATGTTAAAGTAACAAACGAAGGATTTGATGAATCAGCAATCAGCTTAGTAGATGGTAAATTATCACAATCAGATAAAAACCATGTACAACAAACTATAGTAAATGATGGACCAAAGATTGGTAGAAATGACCCTTGCCCTTGTGGAAGTGGAAAGAAATACAAGAACTGTTGTGGAAGAAATCAGTAATATCAAGGGTTACAGCTGATATAAAACTTAACATAAATAAATAAAAACACCTAAATGTCAACGATTTGTCAACGGAATTATATTATTTAACATTATATCAACAGCAAAACATTGAAAATGCTGATGTTGATACTCCGTTGACAAATCACATTGACACAAAAAGTCTTAAAAAGAGTTAACATTTTATTGTTAGCTCTTTTAATTTTATTCATCAAAAAATTTATGTTTTGGGGGTAAAATTATGGCAAATGTAAATATTAGAAAAAGAGGGAAGGTCTATCAATACCAATTTGAAGCAGCATCAGTAGATGGAAAAAGGAAGCAGATAACTAAATCAGGCTTTAAGACTAAAAAGGAAGCAGAGATTGAAGGAATTAAAGCTTATAATGAATATAACAATACTCGGTCATTCTTTCACACCGTCAACGATGTCTGTTTCTGATTTTTTGGATTATTGGATTAAGAATTATTGTGAAATAAATCTTAAATATAATACTATTCAGGCATATAAAAGTATTATAAAAAATCATATAAAAAATCGTATTGGTATGTATAGACTGTCACAAATTACACCGTCTACACTTAATGAGTTAATGACAAATATTTATGTTGAAAAAGGTTTTTCAAAAGCATTTTTAAAAAATATTTTGAAAGTATTAAAAGGTGCTTTTGGTTATGCCACAAATGTTGTAGAATTTATAAACAAAAATCCTGCACAAAAACTTGGCTTACCGTCTAAGGATATACCAGACAGTGACCCTGTTCACATTTTCTCACAAGAAGAAATAGAAATGTTACTTGATAGGTTCAAAAATAATCATTGTTTTTATTATGCAATATTAACAGCTTATTATACAGGATTAAGAGTGTCAGAGGTGTTTGGATTAACTTGGGAAGATATTGATTTTGAAAATAAAACAATATCCGTAAACAAAATAGTAGTTAAGAAAAATCAAAAAGGATATTCAAAAGGAAAACATCTCAGTGGTAAAGCAAAAACAATATGGTATTTTGGAGCTTGCAAAACAAAAGGTAGTTACAGAACAGTAACTGTGGGTGATACATTAATTAATGCTTTGAAAGAATATAAAATCGAACAAGACAGACATAAACTTGAATATGGATATACATATATGAAGCATTATAAAAAAATTGTAAATAATCCATATAATAATCAACCAGAAACGAAAATATTAAATGCACTTGCCGAAATTGATGTTGCCTTGCCTGAAGTGAATTTTGTATTTCTTAAAGATAATGGAATATTTGAAGGAACTGATACTTGTAAATACCCATTCAAAGTAATACATTATGAATTAGGTATTCCTTGCAGATTTCACGATTTTAGAGATACTCACGCAACAAGGCTTATCGAAGCACGGTGTTGATATTACAACAGTGGCAAGCAGGTTAGGACATACAAATGTAAGAACAACATATCAATATTATGTTAAAGTTACATCAAAAATGAAAAATGATGCAGTGAACAAGTTTGAAGAATTTGCTGACGGATTACCTGTATTTCAGGCTAATTCTAATAAAAAAACAAAGCAAATCGCATAAAGAAAGGAGTAATTATGTTATGGGAGCTATTATTGCAAAGCAACCAAACGGATTATATTGTAGAATATCAACTGTTGTTGATGCACCGACACATTATAATATGACGAAAGCTGAATATGATAAATTTATAAAAGATACTTCAAAATGAGGTGTCTTTTATTATATACAAATTACACAGATATAAAGCATAAACTTTAGTGAAAATGCGAATAGAAAAGAGATACCACAAGTAGTACAATATAGTTAAAGAAATAAGTTAACTATTGAAAGGAATAAAATAATGATGTATTATGCGGTATTCACTAAAAACGAATTTGTTGCTGATTATTGTGACGGAAAAGAAGCGTACAAAAGTGCCAAAGACCTCGGCAACAAATATGGCAGAGAATACAGTGTTAGAGAGCATTATGTGCCAAAAGCAACAAAGAAGGTGACCTCTCGGTGATAGAGTTTCTTTTTGCGATAAACGCATTTATTTGTTTTCTTGATGCCATCGACCGTAAAGGCAAAGACAACATTAAACCAAAGCAACCACAAAATCTGAAAAACAAATACCGAAAAAAACACAGAAAAACAATTAAAGTTAAGGTGGTGAAAAAATGAAAATACCCAAATATATTGATGAAGCTCTTCGGAAGCGTACAAGTTGTGCTTGTAAACTCTTAACATACGATGAAATTGTTACTGACTTTATTGATAAATACCATATTGATGTTAATTCTGAAGATTATGGTGGTGGTTGTGAAATGTTCATTAATCCACACGATAGTGAAGAAGCAGTTAGGCAAGCAATATTAAATCACAACAAAATGAAGTAGATACCACTTATTGTAGATGCAGAAATGGTAAATGTAACTTCAAAGAATATAAATCAAAAACTGAAAGGAAGACATTAAAATGATTTGGATTATAATAGGATTAGTTATTTCTCTTTGGATATGGTTTTCCCTTATCCATACTAAAGGTACAAAGATTTGTTTTGGAGAATGTATTGTTATTCTAATAGTGATTTTAACAGCTGGGTCTGTCAGTACACTATTTGGTGATGCTATTATCTCTTATACAGACACGGAGTATTCATATGACGAATTAGATAGCAGCACAAAAATTATTGCTCTTAAAGACCGTCAAACCACAGAAGGCAATTTCTTCTTAGGATTTGGTTCTGTTGATAATAGTAACTACTACTGTTATTATACAGAAAACGATGCAGGTGATATTGAGTTTAACAAAGTATCTGCTAATGATAATGTTAAGCTTAGATATTGTTCAAACGAAGAACAGCCCAATGTTAAAATATATAATCAGGTTCAAAAAAAAGTTCTTGTAAGAGAACCAAACATATGGACTTCACCACTTTCTGATTATATATCTTATCTTAAATATAGTGCAGGTGATGTTATTAAAACATCAAGTTCGCCATATCACAACCATCAACAAACAGTAATATACATTCCTAAAGGAAGCATTGAGCAAAACTATAAGATTGATATGGAGTAAATATGGCTTATTTATTGAAGGACAAACCAACTGATGTTACACGATTACCAGACGGATATTATACAGGCAAAACATACAAATACGGCGGTGAAACATATGCCATAGTTACAAGGTCTATATCTGATGCGAAAAAGTATAAAACTAAAAAGATAGCAGAAAATGCTTGTAACAAACTTTACGACAGTATTTGTAATTATATATTTAAGGTTGTTGACGAAAGAGAGGAACCGGGATATGACTATGTTAAAAATACCCTTGACTGAAAGTGTGTGGGGCAATATCCAAACATCAAAGGATAATCACTTTATTATTACAAGTGATGTGGCTTCTTCAAAATATTATCTCTATATTAAACAAGGGCAAGAATATAACAGATTGTCTTCTTCAAAGCAACCGTATAAGCTTTTACAAGATATACAAAATTATGAAAAAAGGAATATGCTATGATTACAGAACAGCAGAAAATTAATAAAAAAAGATATAGAAAAAAGCTGAAAAAATTATCAATCGAGTTTTCTTTGAAAGAAAACGATATTGCAGAATATCTTGATACTAAACCAAATAAATCAGGATATGTAAAAAATCTCATTCGTGATGATATGCAGAAAGGCGAATAGTATTATGAATATTCAAGATGTTAAACTCTATGATACAGTCATAATTAAGCCTAATAAGTGCTTGTATGATTACGAACGAAGACTGATTTATGCAGTAACACATATTGATATGAAAACAAAAAGAGTACACATATCAAGCCTTAATCACAAAGATTATTTTATTTCATCATTTCCTGATACAATAGGCATTGATGTGTCAGACATAGAAAAGGTTGCTAATACACATAGTGACCCTTTATATGATTATGTTCGTTACAATGAACAATTTGCACAGAAATAAAGCATAAACCTTGTTCAAATTGCGAATAGAAAAACAATACTACTTGTAGTATTATATAATCATCAGATGCGAGAAAGGAAGCATACTATATGAATGAAAATTTAGTTGCACAAATTGTTAATGGTGCGAAGGCTGAAAAGACTTCAATACCAGCTGAACTTATCAGACCTAATAAATACAATTTTTATGAGGACGAAAAGTTCTACAAAAAAAATCGTGATGCAGAAACAGGTGAAGACATTGAATTAAGGTCACTTGAAGACGGCATTGCATCAGTAGGACAAATGGAAAACATTGTTGTTTATCGAGATGAAAGCATTAATGATGGTAAAAAATACACATTGTTAAGCGGACAAAGACGGTGGCAATCGGTACTCAATAATAAAGCAAAAGGAATTGGCAGTGGTGAACTTGATGCGACAATCAGACCTAAGCCACAAAACGATTTTGAAGAAACAATGCTTATTATTGAGGGAAACAAAAGAAGAAGGACTGAAGTAACAGTTAATCAGTTTTTGTATCAAGAAATTCTCTTCTTTGAGATGTTGTATGACAAAGAAAAAAAGGAAGGAAATGTACCTAAAGGCTTGTGGCAGCGAAAATATGTATCACAAATGTTAGGTGTCAGCGAAGGTACTATCAACAAGGTACACAACAAATATGATAAATCGAGTGCGGATTTGCCGGATAAGAAAAAAACCAAGGCAAAGAAGCAATCAACCAAACAGCAAAAGTTCAATGAACTCGCTGATGAAATATCTGAGCAAGTGTCAGCCTTTTGTACTAAGGTGGAATTAACACAAAGTAAGATTTCATTCAAATATGACACTCTTACTGACTTAGAACATTTACTTGAAGAGTTCGGTATTGATGTTGATATTAGTGAACTCAAAAAATATCTGTTGGGCAACACAGAAAATAAATAAAAACGGACAAATGTCCGAAAGAAAGGAAACACACAAATGAGAATTATTTTTATTTATTGTACAGCAGCAATAATGATGGTTTCTATATCTCTTATGTTATTTATAGTTACTTTTAAGAAGCCCAATGACAGTACATCTGAAGAAAAGCACCAGACATCAAAGATGATGCACAACACAATAGTTGCATTGATTAGTGCTATAATTATTTTTGTCATATTAACCATTATTAGATTTTAACAAATAAATGGGAGCGAAAACCGGGTCGGAAGCATATACAAATGATAAAGAAAGGAAACACACAAATGAGAATATTAAATGTTGTAACACAAAAGGGTGGTACAGGTAAGTCTGAAACAGTTAAAAATCTTGCTTACGGTATTGCACAAAAAGGTTATAAGGTACTTGTGATAGACCTTGACCCACAAGCCAATACATCAGCAATATTTCTTAATTTACATCAGGAAATGTCTGATGTAGTCCTTGACGATATGAAAAGTTGTATTGAACAAATACAAGAGCAATATTCTTCAAGCGGAATTAATCTCGGCACAGGACAAATTGGAATTGATGTATTACACGAGTACATCAAAAAGCAAAACACTGATTATGATGTCAGCGATGTGCTTCTCAACGAAGAGTTGATTGATAAAGCAATCAGAAGCACAGAATATACTAATATTGACATTTTACCTGCGAGCATCAAACTTATTCAAACGGATAGAGCATTGAAAGATAGTGTTGGTGCTGATGTAAGGCTTAACAAGGCACTCAGGGAACATATGACACACCAATATGATTATTGCATTATTGATAATAGTCCTGTTACCAATGCATTAACTATCAACGGCATCGTTGCTTGTCAAACTAACGAAGACATTATCATTTTACCTGTTAAAATTGATGCAGGTGGGTTAGAGGGAATGGATATTACATTCCAAAAGATGAAAGAAATAAAATCATATCAGTATCTTGATTATGATTTTAAGATATTGTTCACAATGAGAAACAGGACAAAGGTTGAAGCAAGGGTCGAAGAAACCATACGAATGTTGTTCAAAAATCATTGCTTCAATACCAATATTCGTTATCAGCCAAGTCCAATTGTCAATTCATCAACCAAAGGGAAAATACTCTTGGAAATGTTTAAAGATAAAAATGTTTCAAAAGACTATATGCATCTTGTTGATGAGATTGTTAACAAATAGGTTTCTACACTTCTACCTCCTATATATTCTTATAGCAATCGGCTATGAAAACTACACAACATTATTGTTGTGAGAACGGTGAGTTAAGTTACACCGTTTTTTCATATACAAATTGTACAGATATAAAGCATAAACTTTAGTGAAAATGCGAATAGAAAAGAGATACCACAAGTAGTACAATATAGTTAAAGAAATAAGTTAACTATTAAAGAAAAAAGGTTATCACAATGAAAGCAATAGATTTTTTGAAAACTCAAGGCTATAAAAATGTCACAGATATTTGGATTTTTGAGTGGGAAGATGAAAACAGGAAATATACAAACATTCCATATGCGCCACACTTGGAATATGTGCAGTGTTTAGATGATGGATTGCAAGCACAACTACCAGATATTGATAAATCTGAAATAGAAGTATTTGCCCTCAGCGATGATGAAGTCCGTTATTTGACAACAGACTTAATATCATCAATTGATGATATTAACAAAAATGCACCTAAAACAGTTTATTATATTGTTGTGCCTTGTGGTTGGTATGATTATTTGAGGAAAAACTAAGAAAGAGTTAATTGCTAAAACGAAACAAATTATTTCAAAAAATGGTAAAGTTGTTTGTACCGCTCTTGAACCTTATGATAAAGATACAATTAAGTCTATGAGACAAGCAGGGTACAAAATAAAAGAATGTCAAAATGAGAAGGTGAACAATTATGATGCAAACTGTTAATAAAAAAACGGACATTTGTCCGAACTATGTTAGAAAGCCAAAATACACAAATATCCGGCAATATTTATCTAATACAAAAATTGTCGATTGTGATTTTTGTGAAGAACCAGAATATGACGGTTGCTTAATTACAATTGATTGTTGTGTAAATTAGGTAATAATGGGGGTGAGAACAAAGATATGAAGTTTATTATTGGTCTATTGATATTTATAATTGGGGCATATGTTGGTATTGTACTAATGGCAATTATGTCAGCCAACAAAATATCTGATTTAGAAAGACAAATATTTAATAAAGAGAAGGAAGAGGTAAACATCAATGCCAAAAAAATATGAAAACTCTCGTCAGCAACAAAAGAAAATGCTTATTTTAATAATTGTTGTTTTTGTAATTGCTCTCACAATGTCGATTGTAAAATCTGTAACTTCGTCAAAAAGCGAGCAAACTACTGAGCAAAACAGCAGAACAACATCATCATATCAAGATACATCAGTAACTGATGATAACACCACTGTTACAGGTGAAAATGGTGAAGATAATACATTACGTCCTGTAACAGTAACAAAGGTTATTGATGGTAAGACAATTGAAGTACAAATGAATAATAAAAGTGTTCAGGTACAGATGATTGGAATACAAACCTTGCAAGGCAAAGAAAGCGATGCAAAGTTATATCTTGAAAACAAGTTTAAAAACAATGACAAAGTATGGCTTCAATATGACGAACAAACCAACAATGACAATCGAGAACTATGTTATGTGTGGTTGTCAAACAAGGTTAATGTTAATCTTGTATCAGATTGCAAGCAATATTTGTTGCAAGCGGAGCTTATAAAAAACCACCTTGCAGTGTATGAAGCTGAATATCCAAATTCGAGATACGATTATGAACTTCGTACAGTTACAGAGTAGAGGTATTAATATGCGTGCTGAGTTAGTCGAATTTTACGATATAAAAGGATTTATCGTAATGATTAGTATAGCTATTGGGGTTGCATTTACCACTTGGCTATTAATGAAAAAACTTAATTCAAAATAAAAACGGACAAATGTCCGAAAGAAAGGAAACACACTTATGAGTAAGAAAAATTGTTTTGCATATATTAGTGGCAATAAATGTGCCTGTCTTTCCGTTATGAACTGTTACAGTTCTGATAATTGTTGCTTTTTTAAAACTAAAACTCAATTTTTAGAAGACCAACAGAAGTCGGAAGAACGACTTGAACGAGTAACAAAGGTACATAAGCGATGAAAAAGGTAATTAAAGAGGTTAAAGACCTTAAACCGATAATATCTCAACATACATTATGTTTAGTTATATCTATTATTCTTGCATTTTTTATTGATGCAATACCATTTGCCTTTGGAATACCGTTATGGTTATGGTTTGTTATATACCTTGTATTGATAATATATTCTTATCTTACTTGCACGATGATATATATATTCATTACACCCTCATCACGAAGGGTCAGAAAGGCAGATATAGATGCTTTCCTTATTAATAAAGGTAAAGACATTAATCCTCAAAAAAAATTCAAAATGGTTGTTGTAAATCCATTTACACGAACTATTAAATATTGGACTAAAAACACTTCAAACAGAACAGTTAAATATGTTTTTTATACCAAGGACAATATTTTTGAAGAATTTCCTTCAAAATGCAGCCAAAATTAAAAAAATACGTTATAATAGTATTAGTAAAGTTTAAGCACGAAGTGAAGGGAGAAACACAATGGTTGAAAACACAAATCTTGAATATTGCAAAAAGATAGCAATAGCTTTTTTACATCAGCCTATATTACCAACTGATTGTTTTGGAATTATAACTCACCCGGTCTTTGAAAGTAATTTTGTTATCGGAATGAACGAAGATGGAACACAGGCTAACGGATTAGTTGACTTGTTAAAAGACAAAAAGATGTTAACTCGATATATAAGATATTATGAAGATTGTATAAACAGCCAAAAGGATTTATATGGCATATTAGGGTTTATACGAAAGCAATATGTATTGCAATATCTTAATATCACCAAAAATCAAATATCTTGTCGTGATTTCAGCGAAAGTTTGATTGAAGGTTGGGTGTCAGATGAATATGCCAATCAAAACACATCGGTTTCGAGAGAAGAACTACTTAATATGTTCTTAATGGCTGATGCTGAATATATGATTGACAATGAAGATAAGAAAACTTATCAAACAATTAAAAATAGCAAAGAAATAACTATTTACAGAGGTGTAACAGAATATAATGAAAAAAATGTTGATAAATCTCTTTCGTGGACTTTATCTTTTGTCACAGCATTATATTTTGCTACAAGATTTAATCAACACGGAAATGTGTATAAAGCAACAATATCACCAGATGATGTTCTTGCTTATACAAACATAAGGAAGGAACAAGAAGTTATTGTTAATCCAATCGGATTGAATGACATTCAGATAGATAATGATTTGGGTATATTAAAAGGTAATATTGAACCATCTATTGATATGTAGATTAATGAAAGGGATAATGCTTTATGAAGAAAATTAAGAACTATATCAAAAATCACAAAACTATATCTATTGTGCTGATTATTGCAATGATTATTGCTATCGGTACAGCCGTGTTTTTAACTATTTCATATAACACGGAAAAACAAAGATATGATGCTGTTAAAGCATATTGTAACAACAATGATAGTTTTGCAATTCAGACCGAATATGAACTTGATAAACAAGAACACGAGCTTAATGTGAATAATCTTGTTGTAACGAGTATGCCAAACTATTCTTCCGTATATAACGAAAGAATTTGTGTAGGTGAATACAACAGGAGTTTTGTGGGTGATAATAAATTCGTTGCTGATAAGGTAAAAAAGGAAACATATACAATTCGTACCGAAGTTCCAAAAAATAAAATATGGAACAGTTTTAAACATATTGACACACCTGTTGAAATTTCCTGTATTGATACAACAGCTCCTGAGTTCACCGAAAAAACAGATACCATCACTATTAATAAGGGTGATAAGCTTGATGTAGTATCAAAATTCAAAGCTACTGATTTGAGTGGCACTGTTGAAATCAAAACAGACAGTGTAGATGTTAATAAAGTTGGTGAGCAAATTGTTAATGTGTTTGCCACTGATGGAAGCGGTAATGTGGCTCAAACAGAAGTTAAGGTTGTTGTTAACGAACCTGAAAAACAAAAAAGTGAAGATGAGCAAACGACACAAACATCAGAAGCAACAACTCCGAGTAAATCTACTACAACCGCATCAAAATCAAGCAGTGACAGCAAGTCAAAGAAATCATCAACTACTGCTTCATCAAGCAGCTCAAAAGGTAAAGCCAAAAGTTCATCATCAAGCTCTTCATCAAAAAAGTCAACCACAACAAGTAAATCGACTACTAAAAAACAGGAAACAACAAAAAAGACACCATATTGGTGTGATGAAGGTGGAAGTCATCACGTAATAGACGAAGGACACGGGTGGTATAAGAGTTATAAAGAAGCAGAACGAGCAGCACTTGCTAATATATCATCAACAACTTACTGCCATTATGAAGTACAAGAATGTGATTGCGGATTATTTACCTATTATTATCAATAATTATATTAATTGTTGACATTTTTAATAAAATCATTATAATAAGATATAAAGAGTGAAAGAGGTCTATTTTATTAATAGGTCTCTTTTAGTATGTAAAATATAAAGCGAATGTTAATGAAAAGGGTGATAAAATTATTCAATATATAAATTATTAAAAAATCAAATAAAATTTAAAGAAGGGAGTTTTTTAAATGAACAAATTCAAAAAAAATATTAAAGCAATCATTATTAGCATACTGTCCTTATTAATAGTTGTTAGCAGTTTTCCTGTAATGTCTTTTGCAAAGGATATTACAGATATTAACAGTAATGCCGAATTTGGTGTAATTAATACATCAAACGGATTTTCATATAACAGCTTAAATCAAGTAGGACACGAGTTGCATTATGCAAGATATGACGGTAATACATATCTTACATTCTGTACTCAGTTTGGTATTAAATCACCAACAGGCAGAAATTATGATGCATCAGAATTTAAAGCATATAAAAATAAAAACCAAGCCGAATACAAAGAAATAGCCAAATATATTTTCTTCGGTTATACATTATGGCACGGTGATGGTGTACCAAATAATGACACCGAATTAAGAGATGCTTGTGCAACTCAGCAGTTTGTATGGGAAACCCTTGGCATTGCACCGAGTAGAACATCTTGGAAGAACGGATATATGTCTGAGAAAATATATAATTCTTGGAAAACAAATACAGACAAATATATTAATCTGTATTATAACACGAGAGTATCGTTTCACAATCAAACACATAAAGTTGATATAGGTAAGAGTATTACACTTACAGATACCAATGGTACACTTCAGTATTATCCTGAGTTCAATCAAACGATAAGTGGTATTAATTATAAGCACAACAGTAATACAAATAATATTGTTATAACGGTGACATCGCAAGTAACCAGTCACCTCAATAACTTTAGTTCTAATAATTACAACATTAAAATGTCAATATTGCCTAACGGCAGCCAATATGATGGTAATGTTAATAACTTCGTTTCATTTGAGTTTGACAGTGGTAGTGTACAAAATCTGATGTTTTCAAGATATATCGACCCAGCTGTATTTGCATTAAATATTGATGTTCAATATGGCGACATCGAATTAACAAAACAAGATTTTTACAGTGCAGGTGTTAACGGAGCAAAATTTGGACTTTATACCGATAAGAAATGTAACAATCGGGTAGCAACAGCAACAACCGCAAACAGCAAATTAAAATATGATAAACTTGCACCGGGTACATATTATGTAAAGGAATTGTCAGCACCATATGGCTACTTGCTTGATACTCAGGTTCACGAAGTAAGGGTATCTGATGAAAATACATCGAAACTTACTGTAAAAAACGATGAACCTATTGGCAATATTGAACTTACTAAAAAGCTTGATGTTTCAAAAACAAATAATCGTTACGGTGATGTAAATATTGCTGAAGCACAGTACACACTTTATGCTAAAGAAGATATTAAAAACCAAGCAGGTACTAAAACATTTTATAAAAAAGACGATGCAATTAGCACCAAGACACTTGTTGATAAGAATGGTGTTGTCGGCACAATAAAATGGGAAAATCTTCATCTCGGTAAATATTACATTAAGGAGACCAAGAACCCGACAGGAACATTTACTGATACACAGACATATAGTGTTGAACTTAAATATAAAAATGAAACAACATCATTGATAGTTGATAGTTCAACAGTCAGCACAGATGTTGTTAAATCCCAAAAGGTTAAAGTATTCAAAGCAGGTTCAGATGGCAGCGCAGGTCAAATTAAAGGACTTGCAGGTGCAAAATTTACTATAAAGCTTAATGCTGATTACAATAATGCAATAAAAAAAGGATATACATATAATCAAATATGGGCATTTAAAAATGATAGTAATGAATGGGTAGGCATTGATGTTTACGGCAAGGAATACAAGCTTACATCAACATCAGACATAACAAAAGCAGAAGAAGCACAAAAAATCGCTCCATCTTATGATGTAATGACAAGTGATAATAATGGCAATGCTGTTTCTGCATATTTACCATATGGCAGATATGTGTTAAAGGAAACGGTCGTCCCCAAAAATTACACTTGTGGTAATGATGTCATCTTCTCTATTGATAAAGACGAAAAAGAACTTCCTATTGAATATGCAGTTAAGAATATCGCAATCAATAATGCTCCATTTGAAAGTCCTGTAAAAATAATCAAAAAAGATGCTGACAGTGGAAAGACTGTAACTTTAACATCAGCAACTTTCAAAATTCGCGCTACTTCAAATATTTACAACTCAACCACAGGTGCATTGAAGTGGTCTAAGGGCGACATACTTACTTATAAAGTCGGTTCAAACAAATATAACGAATTTGTAACCAATAGCGACGGACTTGTTTCAATTCCAACAGGTTCACAATATGCTACTAAGAATGATGATAGTGGTTCGGTCACAACACCATTCAAGCTTTCATATGGTGAATATGAAATTGAAGAAATCAGGTCACCGGAAGGTTTCTTGATTAGTGATAAAACAATTCCATTTATCGTTACATCAGCAAGAGATAACGAAACAGATGCCGATGGTGATATTATCACAGTAGTAACTGTTGAAAATAAACAGCCAAAAGCAAATATTGTTATCAACAAATCATTTGAACTTCGTAAGGATATGGATAAATCCTTAATCGAGCTTAATCAAGAAGGAAGTGTTGCCAACACCGATAAAGTATCATTTGACCTTATTGCAGCCGAAAATATTATAGATAAGGCTGACGGTAGTGTGGTATATAACAAAGGTGATGTTGTTGATACCAAAAATCTCGATGCAGATAATACCATCACATTTGAAAATTTGTGGATTGGTAAATATATTGTCAAGGAAAAAACAACCATTGATGGTGCAGTATTAGACACTAATGAATATACTGTATCTTTTGAGGCAAAAGATGACAAAACAGCATCATACACGGAAACGATTGATATTGTTAACCACACAACAGAAGTTGACATTTCAAAAACCGATATTACAAATGAGCCGGAAATCGAGGGGGCAACATTAACTGTTAAAGACAGCAATGGTGATATTGTTGACAGTTGGGTGTCAACAAATACAAGTCATAAAATCGAAGGAATGAAGGTCGGCGAGACATATACTTTGATTGAAGAGCTTGCACCAGATAAATTCTGCAAGGCTAATGAAATCCAATTTACTGTTGATAATACGGAAGCTATACAAGTAGTGAAAATGGTTGATAAGCAAGTCTTAATTAGTAAGACTGATGCAACAACAGGCGAAGAGCTTGAAGGTGCTAAACTCACAATTACTGATAAAGATGGCAACATTGTTGATGAATGGACTTCTACAAAAGAACCACATTATGCTTCAGGTCTGACAGAAGGACAAGCATACACCTTGACCGAAATCACAGCACCATATGGCTTCGATATTGCTGAAAGCATTGATTTTACTGTGTCAGGAGATAAAGAAACACAAAAAGTTGTAATGACAGATGATTACATTTATTCTACTGTAAGGGTAATTAAGTGCGATAAGACAACAGGCAAGGCTATCAAATCAAATCAGTTTGAGTTTTCTATTTATTCTGATAAAGAATGTAAGAACCTTATTTCAACAAGTGGTGCAAACAAAGACGAAGGTACAGCACTGTTTGAAAACTTAAAATATGGTACATACTATGTAAAGGAAACGAAAGCCCCGATTGGATATTCGCTTTCTAAGCAGGTTGTTGAAATTGTTATCAACGATAAGGGTGTCTTTGCCGATGGGCAAAATCTTAAAGATGAAAACGGAGTATATTCGTTTAAATATTATGATGAATTATTGCCTGTAATTAAAACAGGTGATAAAGACAGCCGAAAGACATTAGTTATAATGGCTATAATGCTTGTCATCTTTGCTATTATATTCGTCCTTGTAAGTAAAAAGATGAAAAAAGGCAAAAACAAATAATATGATTTAAAACAAAGAAGGGCGAAAGTCCTTCTTTGTTGCTTTTAAGGGAATATTATGAAAAAGAAATTATCATTTGTTATCAATATCATAATTTGTATATTGTTGTCGATAGTAATTACTGTTGGGATATATATTAACAGTTATGCTAATCAAAATGTAATTGAAAGCAACACAACAGTATCAGAACCATATTGGTGTGATGAAGGTGGAAGTCATCACGTAATAGACGAAGGACACGGGTGGTATAAGAGTTATAAAGAAGCAGAACGAGCAGCACTTGCTAATATATCATCAACAACTTACTGCCATTATGAAGTACAAGAATGTGACTGTGGGTTGTTTACTTATTACTATAATGATGATACAAGCACTACATCAGAACAAGCTTCTGATATAGGTACAACCACACAACCTACAACCACTGAGGTGTCTGAGACATCACCTACACAAACGATACAGACATCTGAAACATCTACCACACAATCTACAACCAAATCGTTATGTAATCATAATTGGGCGGTTGTAACATCTAATTCGGGTGAACACCTTAAATATTGTACTTTATGTGGTGCAGAAGAATATGAACAATGTCAGTTTGCTAAAAATGTTGTTAACCCGACTTGTGAGAATGAAGGATATACAGAATATTATTGTATTTGTGGTTATTCATATAAAACAGATTATACAAGTCCTTCAGGACATAAATATGAGTATATTTCAAACAACGATGGCACACACCACAGAGTATGCATTAAATGTGGATTACAGCAAGAAGATGAAAACTGTGTAGAAATAAAGTCGGACGATGAAAACAAATGTAAATATTGTAATTATATATTTCAAACAAATCCATCATCTGAGAATACTACACAGACCACAACGCAACAAGCCACCACAGAGCCGTGTAGGCACGATATGGAGCTGTATAAAGAAAATACCCAACATTACTACAAATGCTCAAAATGTGGCTTTGTAGAGTACGAGAAGCACGCATATGTGGCTGTTGAAAATGCAAAAGCTACTTGTACAAACAACGGATATGTTGTTTATAGATGCAAATGCGGTGATGAATATACTTGTTATTCAGATGCCCTCGGTCATTCATATATAAGAAGCACTAAAATTACACCTGCGACAACAAGCAAAAACGGTAACAAAACCGTTACATACAGTTGTTCAAGATGTGGTAGTAAGAAGGTACAGACACAGACCATAAATAAGATAAAACAAGTAACATTGTCAAAAACTTCTTTTATTTATAACGGAAAAGTACAAATACCATCAATTACTATCAAGGATTACAAAAATAAAAGCCTGAAAAATGGCACTGATTACACTGTTAAGTATTATAACAGTAAGTCTAAGGCGGTTGGAAAGTATTATGTATTGATTACTTTTAAAGGCAATTATGCCGGCAAGCAACAGTTGAATTACTATATAATACCAAAAAATACTAAGATTTCTCAAAAAACATCAAAATCGAAAGGATTTAAAGTCGTTTGGAAAAAACAAACGACACAAACATCAGGGTATCAAATCCAATATAGCACAAGCAAAAATATGAAGAGTGCTAAAACTATAACTATCAGTAATTCAAAAACTACAAAGAAAACAGTTTCTAAGTTGAAAGCAAAAAGAAAATATTATATCCGCATCAGGACATATAAGGCTGTTACTTTCAATGGAAAAAGGACATATATATATTCTTCTTGGAGCAAAATAAGCAGTGTGACAACCAAAAAATAAAAACGGACAAATGTCCGAAAGAAAGGAACAATAGTATGAAAAATGCCTATTTTAGAATAGATAAATCGCCAAACTTTTACGAAGGGATAGATACAGAAAATCTATGGAATGGTTGGGCAATGCCTTTGTTTTCAAAACAAGTTGCTGACCTAATTATTAAAAAGGCTTGTGAAGATGAAAGTGTAAGGTATATATATGATGCACAAAAAGATGAATATGTTTATTGGTGTAAAGATGACCCTGATGAAAAGGAAATCTTTAAAGGCAAAGATTATACCGTTGATGGTGAAATAAAACATCTTTATGATATTGGCTCAGGATATTGGGTGTGGGATAGTTATTCACAAGAAGAAATAAACGATATTATTAATGAAAATAACATTCCTGATATAAAGGTATTTGTTAATGACAGTGGATTTCTTAAAGAACTGATACGATATTACGATGATAAGAATGAGCCGGATATTTGTGATTAAAAAATGTAAAAAAACACTTGCAATTGTAAATAAAACGTGCTATTATGAATATACTAAATAAAGCAGTTCTCACATCTGTCAAAGTGGATAATAAAGCAGTTCTCACATCTGTCAAAGTGGGTAATAAAGCAGTTCTCACATCTGTCAAAGTGGATAATATTAAAAAGAGAGAAATATTAAGTTTCTCTCTTTTTATTTAAGGGGAATTAAAATGAAATGGTATGCAATTAACAAGGAATATGTTAATTATTTAAAACAGTTTGATGCAATTGTTCCTAATGTTGATTATACAGGAAAACTAAAGAATTTTCTTGGTGTGGTCTTTAAGAGTGAATATGGTTGGGATTATTTCGCACCTCTTACATCGTATAAGCCTAAGTTTAGAACGATGCAAAACACTATTGACTTTTATAAAATTGTTAACGAGAATGGCAAAATTTATGGAGCTATTGACCTTAACAATATGATACCTGTTCCAAAGGGCGAGTACATAGAGGTAACACCAATGACATTGCCATCATTGAGAACATTTGATAAACCAAGAGAAATTACAAAATATTGGCGGTTACTAAAAATAGAGAGTTCATTAATAAATGATGGCATAATAACATATTATGCGGAAAAATTATATCAATTCGTTTTACGAAACCCATCATCATCACTTGCCGAGCGGTGTTGCAATTTTTCGTTATTAGAAAAAAAGTGTGCTGAATATGTTAGAAATAAAGGTAATTCAGAACCCAATCGGGTATATAATAGTATCGAAGACGACTTCGATGATTATGATAAATAAAAAGTTCTTGACAATCAATAGTTAACTTAATATAATAAAAGAGTAGAGAGAAATCCGCAGGAAATAGTGGGTTTCTCTTTTTGTATTTATAAAAAGGTGGTCTTATGAAGAAAACAGTTGTAGTAAACTTATTTGCAGGTCCGGGTGCAGGAAAAACAACTTGTGCTTGGGCGATTGCAAGTGAATTAAAAAAGCGAAACATCGAAACGGAATATGTGTCTGAGTACGCAAAAGAATTAGTATGGGATAATGACTTGACATTACTTGATGGAACATTACCACATCAAAAGATATTGTTTCAAGAGCAAAAACATAGAATTGACAGGCTAATCGGTAAAGTAGATGTTATAGTAACAGACAGCCCAACCATATTGGGTTTGATGTATGTTGATAAGTCGAAATGTTCAGTTAATGAATATTTAACCTTTGAACAAGAAGCAATTACTGATTATAAAAGATATAATAATTTCAATCTTTTTATTAATAGGGGAAAAGAGTTTCAGCAAGCAGGTAGAATACATAACCTTGAACAAAGTAAAAAAATTGATACAGAGATTAAAGATTTGCTTAATCGTAATGGTATTTATTATGGCACATATTATCATCAAACACTTGATGTGTTAGTTAATAATATAATGACTAACCTTGGTCGTAACAAAGAAATAAATGAAGAATACGAAATGGCATTATAAATAAGAAAGCGAGGAAATTAGATATGAGAGTGTGGGTCGGAAATTTAGGTAAATATAATGAGGGTGAATTGGTTGGTGAGTGGATTACATTGCCAATGCCGAAAAATCAACTTGATGATATATTGAGAAATAAAGTTGGCTTGCAACTTACTCAACAAGAAGTTGATGAAGCACTACGGACGACAGGTGAGTGCTATGAAGAGTATTTCATAGCGGACAGTGAATGTCCCGAACTTCCGAATTTTGAAGTAGGTGAATATGCAGATATAAACCGACTTAATATGTTGGGTGCATTTATAAATAGGTGTGATAATCTTGAAGCTGTTGACGCATATATTGATAATAACAATATAAAAGATATTTATGAAATATGTAATGTTCTTGAACAGGCTGATGATTTGAATTATCACACTACTTCTTACGAGGCTTACCTAAGCAACGATGAACTTATTGGTTATAGGTATGTCGATGAAGTTTATGGTGATGCAGGTGAATTGTACGAACAATCGCCGGAAACATATAAGGAATATATTGATTATGAAGCTCTTGGCAGAGATTATAGCATCAATAGTAAGTATGCTGTTGAAAACGGTATGGTGAATTATGACGGTGAACTTATGACGGAATATGAGTTTGGTATGGCTATTGTTGATGAATATGGATTAGAAAACATATTAGGCGATACTTATAGACCTGAGTTCTATTTTGATGCTGAAAAATTCGGAAGAGACATCGGTGGCGATTATGTAGTTGTTTCTAATAACTACGGTCATCAATCAATTCTTGATACAACAAAAGACATTGATAGTGAATATTACAGCAAAGATGAACTTTATGAGCTTGTAGAGGACGATATTAAATCACAACCTGTTATTGATAAATCAATTCTTCAAAATGATGAAACATTCAGGTATCAACTTCTTGGCAGAATGCAGACGGATTGTAATTACTTTTTAGGTAATGGCAATAGGCTCGATAAATTTCTGTGGGCAGGGAATGTTGAAAGTCAAATTGCATATATGAAGGCATTGTATAATAGCTTTCCTGATGATAAGAAACCTGAATGGATTTCACTCGAAGATATAAATAATTACGAAGATGCAATGACAAATGATGAAGTAAACATTAACAACGACAAGGACGAGCCGGATATTTGTGATTGATAACTTAAAATGAAAGGTGGTGAAACCGGTGCGGTATGAAACATAATCAAAAAAAGAACAAAAGCAAGGAATTAAAAATACTTGCTTTTTTCTTGGCATTTTGTATTATTATTCTTTCTTTATTAATTGGTAATACAATCATTACTGATTATAGCGAATATAAGGAAGTAGATGATACACAAGAAAAAATTATTGATGATGTTGTTGAAACATCGTCAAATGATAATCAAGCAAAAGAGTTTTCTATTAATTGGAATAAATTATTAAGTATAAATGGTGATATTGTTGCTTGGATAAGAATACCTGACACGGCTATTAGTTATCCTGTTGTTCAAGGCAAAACGAATAGCCAATATCTTCGTAAAAACATATATGGCGGTTATTCGAGAGGCGGAACTCCTTTTGTGAGTGCCGAACAACAAGAACCATTTAATTGTGTAAATACAATTGTTTACGGTCATAACCTTATGAACGGTAAAATATTTGCACAATTAAAAAAATATAAAAGTAAGGACTTTGCATCTAAACATAATATGGTGTTTGTTTATCTACCATCAGGTGAGATAAGAAAATATCAAGTATATTCATTTCATATTGTTGATGCATCTGATATTCAAATATATAACCCATATGTAGATAGTGCATCGGAATATACTAAAGCAATGAATAAAAAAAATATTCTCGACACCGATATTGATGTTAATGACAGTATGCAGGTACTTACAATGTCAACTTGTACAAACAACGGTGATGACAGATATGTTCTTCACGCTGTTTATAATATGAAATAATTAATTCGGACAAATGTCCGAATGGAAAGGAGCAATTATGAGTAAGTTATCAATGTTGCTGAGTTCAATGCAACCTCAGATTATGGCAGCACAACAGGCAACAGAAGGTGATGGCAAAAAGAAACTCGCCATTTTAATTGGTATTGCAGTTGTCTTTGTCATTGTTTATATCTTTGCAAGCAAAGGTATAAAGAAAAAGATGAAATAAAAAGTTGGGTGATAACGAAAAGCACAGAAAGGTGGTTCGTTATGAACAAAGCAAAAAATGTAATTCAGAGAATAAAGAATTACTTTATTAAAAAGCAGACTGATGCAATCTGCAAGCAAAGTGAATATCAAAATAAGATTTCATTGCTTTGTGATGAAGTTAATAATACAAAGTTCACTAAAAAGTTGCCGAGACTTATTGCGACCGCAGGTGCAACAATGCTTGCGACAATGACAACATCTATGACAGTATATGCCGCCAATGCAGATACATCAAGCATTGACAAGTTTGTTGATTTCGCTTGTGCGTGGCTTAAAAAAATCGGTGCTGTTGTAATGCTTGTCGGTGGTGTTATGTTTGCTCTTGGTTGGCAAAGAGAAGATGCAGAAGGTAAAACAAGAGGATTACAAACACTTATGGCAGGTGCTATGGTTGTAGCACTTGGTGCATCAAAGGACATCTTCGGTCTTTAAATTGTAAACAGGAAAGGAATGATATAGATGATAGAAGGGCTAATCCGCGCAATATATTCATTCTCTTTTAGTTTGTTTGGCATTACATATTCGTCATCGAATATAACAGGCACGATTATTGACCTTATTAACACTAATAGCCTTATTAATAAATTTACACTGTTTAGTGAAATACAAAAGGTACAAGGCAGTATTGTTGCCGTAGCAGAAAGTCTGCTGACGCTCTTCTTTATTATTAATTTAATAAAGTTATTGACACAAGAAGGTGTCGAACGAGTGTCGTGGGAAAGAATTACACTTCGTGCCTGTGTGTTCTTTCTTTTAAGTTATTTTATACAGCATTGTGATATAACTGCATCGCCTGAGGAGAGTATAACAAGTGCCATTGCTGATGTAATGCATTGGGTCTATTGGAAAGTAGCCGGTGCTATGCATATGCCGAATGTTTCGGGTATGAATATTGCTGATGAACTTATTAAGATTGCTGAAAATGCAAGCTTTACAGACCAATTAATGTATAATGCATTATATGTCATTTTGGCAATACCATATATGGCTACCATAATTATGATATTAGCACAAGTAACACTCAGAGCAGTTAGATTAGCAATCTATTTAGCTTTTGCACCAATTCCAATTGCAATGGCAGCTGAAGGGGAAACATACCGTGGCAAAGCAATTAATTACTTTATGTCATTGTGTGGTCTCCTGTTTGAAGCGTCCATTATTTATATTGGCACATATGTTTATGCGGTCGGTATGAATGGCATTGCTCAGAACACTGCATCAGGTGCAGGTAAAATATCGGTTCTTATAGGAATACTGTTCCTTAACGGCTTTTTCGCAGCACTGATAAGTGCATCAAGTCAAATTGCCGATAAAATATTTGGTAGGGGGTAATAACAATGGAACATCTTGAAGTTGTAATTTTTGATGAAGTCGATGACTATAAAGAAAAAATCAAAGGGCTGACATTCAGGCAATGGATATTTAGTGGACTTGCTATGCTCGTTGTTATTCCCACATACCTGCTTGTTCCAAAATATTTAGGTATAAGCAAAGATATTACAAGTTATATTGTAATGCTCGAAGCAGCAATTATTGGCTTTTTCGGATTTATCAAGATACATAATCTTGATGCGGAACAAATTGTTCCGTATTGGTATAGACATTATTTTATTTATAATAAACCCATTAAATATATTACAGATAAGCAATGGGAAGAAGAGCATACCAAAGACAAGAAAAAAGCCAATAAGGCTGTGCCAAACAAGAATGACAACATTAAGCAAGAGCCTGTGAAACAACCTGAAAGCAAAGTTCTTGATGTTGATGCAACAACAAAAAGAAAACAACTTTCTAAAAAAGAGTTGAAGGCTCAGCACAAACAACAAAAAATGCTTGAAAAAGCAAAGAAAAAATATGGCAGTATGTTTGATACTGTAAGTGATGAAGAGATACAGGAAATTACATTGGAAACATCACAAGCTGTTGGTGTTGCAACAGAACAAAAACAGGAAGATGTCGTGATTGACACACCTGTTGAAGACACTAATGAAGTCAGCATTGAAAAAGAGAATGATATACAGGGAAATCAAAAGACAATTGCTGAAGAAACAAATGATAAAGCTTTGCATATGTTAATGGGTATGCTTACACCTGAACAATTACAACAGCTATCAAAAATGGCACAAAAGAATGATGACAACACTCAATAATTATGAAAAGGACTTTTTGTTGTTTTATCAGCAAAAGTACAATATTTGCTATATTAAAATTGCAAATAATAAGGGAAAAGTGCCGACAGAAGTTCTTCTATATACAGCAAATAAAAGAAGGATTAGGCACAATCCTACATATATGAGTGTTACGGTGTTTAATATGTTCAGTAAGCTAAAACCCAATAAACTATATGAAGTCAATCAGCTTATTAAGGAAGGAAGTGAATAACACATATGGATAGTACATTTATCTTGCTTATTGTTGGTGCTGTGGCAATCGGCATCTTCTTTCTTTTTGGTAATAAAAAGAAAAAAGAAAATGCAGGTAATAAACCAAGACAACAATATGGCAACAAAAAACAGAAGAAAAAGCAAGAAAAAATGTTTATACCTCGTACCAATTCACAGGTTATGAGTATGTTTTTTAAAGACTACGATGAAAAAACAGGGATTATGCGAATTGGCGAGAACACATATAGTGTTTGCTTTGAGTTCAGCGATGTCTCTTTTGCAAAAGCAAATGAGGAAGAACAAACCGACATATTTATGAAATATGTTGACTTTCTGAACTCATTAACAACAAATATGCACATACAGGTAATACATTGTGGTATTCCTGTGGCTACCGACAGGTATAAAGAGGATTATAACTATCCGTTATTGGATAGTTATTCAGATAACGAAAAACGGCTCGCCGGTGAATTTAACGATATGATTGAAGGCAATCTTGGTAGCAGTAAAACAACCTTTTGCGAAACAAGGCTTATTGTTGTGACATTGATTGCTGACAGCCTTGATACAGCAAAAGATGAATTGTTTCAATACCAAATGCAGATTGAAGAAAAATTCTCCGCTGTTAAATCAAAAATAAGAAAGTGGAGTATTCAGGAAAGACTTCAGTTCTTATATGACACATTCAATCTTACACCGTATGTTATTAAATATCCGAACGGCGAAAAGTTTTTCGATATTCTCACCGAGAACAAGGATTTATCCATTTATGATGTTCTTGCTCCGAAAGAGGAAATTGACCCACGAGAGCAAAAGTTCATCGTCATCGGTGAGAAGAAGTTTATTAAGACTTTGTATGTAAATAAATATCCTACAAGTCTTACACCCGAGTTTTATAACAGGTTAACTCAGTTGGAAGCAAATATTATCGTAACTGAAAATATTGTCCCGACTGACCCTGCGAAGACCATAAAAAAACTTGAAAAGAAAATCAGCGGTCTTGTCACAGAACGATATGATAAGATTAAAAAATCTGCAAAAAATAATGTCAATTATGAATATGTCAAAGATGAAAAGCTTGAAGAAAAAATTGACAATCAAGAAGGATTGCGAAAAGCTCTTGTTAAGAAAAAACAAAAGCTCTTCAGAAAAACAATGCTTATCTGTATCACTGCAAGTGATTATGATGAATTAATGAGGGTCGAAAAACAAATAAGAACCATTGCGGGTGAGTTCTTATTTGGCATATCATCTCTTGATTGGCAGCAATTCGAGGGATTGCAAAACATATTACCGTTTGGTTATAACAACCTGCAATTTTATCGTTCGCTTCATAGTGAAGCTGTTGCTGAAAGTGTACCATTCAATAGTAAAAAACTGCTACAAAAACATTCATTGTATTATGGTGTCGATTTGGTATCAAAATCAATGGTGTGCTGTGACAGAAAAAAGCTGATGAACGGTAACGGCTGTATTCTTGCAACATCAGGTGCCGGAAAATCGTTCTTTGTTAAAACCAACATCGAACAGATTAATCTTCGCTATCCCGAAGATGAAATTTGCGTGCTTGACCCCCAAGGCGAATATAATCCTGTTGTTAATGCTTTAAATGGTCAGATTATTGAAATATCAACAACGGCAAATACATATATAAATCCTTTTGATATGGAATTGCAATATGTTGATGAAGACAATGACCCAATTAAAACGAAAATTGAATATATCCTTGCATTTATGGAAAGCATCGTGGGTCATCTTACAGGTGAACAAGAAAGTATCATAGACAGAGCAACTAAGCGAATTTATGAAAAATACTTTAATGCAAAAGCAAAAGGTGAAAACGATGTACCGATGCCGTCATTTCCTGTTTTTTATGAGGAAATTAAAACATATCACGAAGAAGAAGCTAAGAACCTTGTTCTTATACTCGAAAGATATGTTCAAGGTGGTATGGATATATTCTCAAAAGACACAAATGTTAATATTAAAAACAGAATTGTTTGCTTTGATTTGCATAACCTTACTGCATCAATGCAAACAACAGGTTACCTTGTTGTTCTTGAACACATAATGAACCGTGTGGCAAGAAACAAGGCAATGGGTAGAAATACTTGGTTGTGGATTGACGAATTTCATATCTTGCTTGCTAACAACTATTCTGCCGATTATATTGCAAAAATCTTCAAGATAGGCAGAAAGTTAGGTTGTTTGCCGACCGTTATCACGCAGAATATTGCTGATGTTCTTAAATCAGAACAAGGTTGTAAAATATTATCGAACTCAGAGTTCGCAGCTATATTAAAGCAAAAAACACTTGACCTTATGGCTATTTGTAAAATATTTAATATTTCGCCTGAAGAAGCAAAGTATTGTTCTTCGTCCGCACCGAGCGGTCAAGGCATCATTGTATATGGTGAAGACATTGTACCGTTCAGAAATCGTGTATCTAAAGACACATATATTTATGAACTCAATAATACCGATGGTATGCAAATCGCAAGAGGATAAGGCGGTGAGTTGGTATGAATGATGAACAACCTGAATTTTCCGCTATTGGTAAAAATATAAATGAAACACTCTATTCTGAAAACAGGGCTTCAAATATTGCCAAAGAGTTAGGATATTCAAACTCCAGTAGTATGTCAGGTATGATTGAAGAAATTCGTGCTGAATTACTTCAAGATAATCGCATCATTATTGTAAATACAGGTACAGCTGATGATGCTGTCGAAGTCTTTACATCAGAAGATATAAAATCGGTTGATAAAAAAATTCTTACAGGTATGCTCGAAAAAGATGATACAGTCGTTACAAATGAGAATGATGTTATTTCTTTTCTTAAAACAAAGCCTGAAGAACTTGGCGAAACACTTAAAACACAAGGGTACAACTTTTCAGATGAACAAGTTGGAACATTAAAGAAAGCTCTTCAAACAGCAAAAGATAAATTGCCTAACAAAGCAAATAAAATGTTCAAGCTTGCAACAGGTACTGTAAAGGTTGCAAGTAAAACTGCAAAAGTTGCAACGAAAACTCACGGAGCATTAGTTCGTATTGGCAAAAACCTTAATGTGTTTGATGCTGAAGGTAAAGTCAATGCAGTTGAAGTAGGTGGCAATCAATTAAAAACGGCAGCAAACTTTGTCGGCAGAAATGCTGTTGTTAAGCCAACAGCCAAGGTGGCAAAAAAAATCAATAATAAGATTGCTCAAAAAGCTGTCAACAAGGCTGTACTGAAAGTTAAAAAGCTTGAAGCTAAAATGATGGCGAAAGCAGCTAAGATTTCTGCGAAAGCAGGTGCTAAAGCAGCTAAAGTGGCAATCAAGGTAATTTCTAAGTTACTTCAAGCTTTAGTTAAGGCACTTGTTGCTTGTTGGCCGCTTGCTGTTGCACTGTTGGTTGTTATCATTGTTGTTATTGTAGTAACAAACATTTTTGGTGCAGGTCTTGATGCTGACGATATGGAAAAGTTCACAACTTATGTTTCAGAAACACAAACTGAGATGCAAGAAAGCATTGATTATTATGCACAACAAGGGTACAAGGTTGACGGTACTTACAGCGGTACAGCATACATAGATTGGAAAGCAGCACTGTCAATATTGCAAGGGCTGAAAAGTGGTAACATTACCGGCGGTAAAGAAGAAATAAATCTTCTTAAAGAATGGCAAAGTGACGGTACTATGTATAAGATTGATAGTGCAACAACTACCGAGTATGTCTTAAAACCTGAAGTTAAGGACAAAGATGGTAATGTTGTTCAAAACGAAGTCAGAACAACAACAAAGTATGTTGTTACTATTGGAACTTTAGATGATTATAAAGATTGGGTTAAGAATAATCCTGACTATATAAAAAAGTTCTATAAAAAAGCAAATATCAACTACGATGAAAATTGCACTAACTTTTTGACTTCTGAGGTTGAAGAAATAGCTGATAGGCTATATGCAAGTGATGAATTTGACACTCTGTTTAAAGGTATCAGTTTCGATACAAGTACCATAGCACCGGGAACTATTTATGATACAGGCGAACACAGTGGCAAGTTAGCATATCCGACATCTTGTCGAAAGATTTCTGCTGACTTTCCAACTTATCCAAGTGGCAAAAGTCATACAGGTATTGACTTTCCTGTACCAAAAGGGACACCTGTATGTGCAGCTTACGATGGTACAGTGTATATAACTAAAAATCTTGAAACGAGTTACGGTCATTATGTTGTATTAAAGCATAACATTGATGGGCAAACCATTTATACATTGTATGCTCACAATACTACTCTTCTTGTATCGAAAGGGCAAACTGTTAAGCAAGGGCAAGTTATTGCATACAGTGGCTCAACAGGAAACAGTACAGGGCCGCATTGTCATTTCAGTGTATTAACAAGCTTTTCACCACAAAAATATGTTGACCCGAAAGCTTGGTTATAAAACGGACATCTGTCCGAATTGAGAATGGTAGGTGATTTATATGGCATTTACAGTTAATCAGCTTGATGCTGAAATTGCAAAGCAAGAAAAAACTAAAGTAGTGGCGCAAGAAAAGATTGATAAAATCAAGGCTACTACTCTCGAACCGTTGCAAGAAAAAATCAAACAAGCTGATAAAACCATTTCAAAGCTTCAAGGATTGAAAACACAGTTCGAGAAGCTTGAAGCTGAATATAATTCGGCAACGAAATAGTTAATATATAATGGTGGCAACCATAATATGCAGAAAGGCAAATATTATGTCAGAAAAACAACAAGACAGAGTATCTATTGAATTTTCCAACAAGCAAATATTCAATAGAAGGACAATAACAAATAAAGATGGTAATGTTGTTGACCTTGTATCAATTTCATTACCATCTGCAAGTCAATATAAAGGATATTCAATTACCGCAAATGCAAACTATGTATATCAATCTAAATTTAATCCTAATATGTCTTATATGTACTTGCTTGCAGGTAAAGATATTACCATCAAAAAATACGACAAAGAAACAGGTGTATCTGAAGAAAAGAAACTTTCTGTTGACGAACTCAGAAAAGAGTTTCGTTCTTGGCAGAAAGAAAAAACCAAGAACAAAGAAACAGCAAGCACTGATAAGACAACTGAAAATGAGACTAAATATCAGTCCTCACCTGAAGACACCTATGATAATACAATGGGTGAGCCTGAACAGGATTATGAGCCGATTGATATATAAATAAATATTATCATAAGAAAGTTATTTATGTTGTGACTTTTCTTATAACAAAGGGGTGATGTAATGACAGACAAAGAGCTGTTGTTGATACAAATGTATTCAGCACAAAAGAAAAAGAAAATTATTATCATTATTGTAATAATTGCAATTATAATCTTGGGACTTTGCGTTTCGGCATTTATTGTCATATCATCACAGACAGTACAACTAAAACAACAATCTGTTACTATTGAATATGGAACGGTATATACACCTAAGGTTACAGATTTTATTGATAAAGAAAATATTGATTGTATTACATCATTCGATTGTGATATACCTAACGAAAAAGGTAAGCAATATGCCGAAGTCGGAGAGTATGCTATTACAGTTGGATTTAAAGTGCCTATTGTGCTTAATAATAACAAGTTATTTGATATGGAATACAATAAGACAGCTACTGTTGTTATTAATGATACGACACCGCCTGTATTCAGTCAAGATTGTCCTAAAGAATTAACTGTATATACAATTGAAGAAAACGAAACCAAACCCGATTTATCTAAATACTTCACAGTGAGCGATATAAGCGGTGATTGTAAGCTGACAATAAAAGATGACAGCATTGACTATACAACTGCAAATAAGCACAATATAGAGGTCGTTGCGACCGATAAAAATAACAACACAACTTCTGTGACAGTGTTGCTTAATGTTGTTGCATCAAGCCTTACTATTAATCCAACACAACTTACAATGTATGTTGGCGACAAGCAAAAGCTTAATGTTGAGTGTAAAAACAACAATAAGCCTAAGTTTTTATCGAGTATGGAAGACATATGTACTGTTGACGGCGAAGGAAATGTCACAGCAAAGTCAAAAGGATATTGCACAATTACCGTAACAGTACAGAACTTAGTTGCTACTTGTGATGTTCAGGTAACAGAAAAAGCAGTAGAACCGACTACACAACCTGTTACAGAACAGTCAACGAAAGCACTCTCGCAGCAATCGGGCATTACCACCACAAAATCAAAGCAACAAGCAACAAAAAAAACACAGTCGAGCAGTAGCAAAAAAAAGAGTAAAAAGAAATATCCCAATAAGGATTTCTTATTCAAGGACGGCTACACAATGGATAATGTCACCGATGCAGCCTATAAGTATTTGAAAGAAAGTGGGCAACCGGGCAGATGTGTTCCATTAAAAGACAGTGAAGGAGTTTACTACGGTATGCGAGTTGAATTTGATTAATTATACAGTGATGCAAAACTGTAATACACAAAATTACACAAAAAACAACAGCAAACACTTATGTTATTGTTGGCGAAGGTTGGGCAACAGAAAAAGGTGTTGTAAATGCTTATGCAACAGAAGATTGCGGTGTTTATGATTATCGTTAATATTACTAAAAATAATTGTTGACGCCAAAACAAATATTTGGTATAATGATTATAGTGTGAAAGAGAGAGTTCGGGATTACTCTCTCTTTTGCTATTTATAAATCATAAATAAAAAATTAATAAGAAACCGAGGTTACAAAGTTAAATTTAATTACGAATTATACTTTGTAGCCTTTTGTTGTTTCAAAAAGGAGTAAAAGAAAATGAGCTTATTAACTAAAGACTTAATTGAAAAATGTAAAAAGTACCCATTGTACAGCCAAGATGGTAAAGGCGGTGATGCAACTGTAATCGCTCATTTTTACATTCCAAAAGAATTTTGCCGTGATGGTGCATTTAATTGGATAATTACCGAAGGCGATGTTTTTTATACAGATGGCAAACCAACAGACATTGAAATGTTTGGTTATGCTTGCCTTAACGGTGATATTCAAAATTCAGAATTGGGTTATATTATGCTGTCAGAATTAGAAGAAATAAACAATAACCATAATCTTCCTTTGGTAAAAAGAGATATGAGATTTGATGAGAATATAAATCTCAGAGATGCACTTCAGAAAACACTTCATTATGTACCAGAGTTCTTACAAGAACCTGTTAAGTATGAAATTTATCAGCTTAAAGATACTGAAGAAAATCGTTTACTTCGATTTGAAAGCATTTCAGGGTTAAAGAACGGAATATCAGATATTAAGGGAGCTAACTATTATCAGGTATTTAGTGATAAATATGAAAATAGTGTTGATATGACCGATGCGAGCGAAAAATATTATGCTCTTGATAATCTGTACCGAAACTTAAATGAGGACGAAAAACCTCTTGGTTATATCGGACATTCTCTATCTGTTGGCGATATTATTGTTCTTAAAAAAGGAGATAATGAGCAAGCATTTTATATTAATAACATTGGATTTGTTGACTTGCCATCTTCTATTATCAATGAATTACACAACGAAAGGTCTGAATACCTTGCAGTACAATTAGCAGAATTTATGAAGGATAATGACACATATGAATATGAGGATTGTCGTGAGTTGGGCGAAACAGATGCAGATGTTATTGATAATCTGAGGGTTAAGTTAAACGATATGTCATTTTGCGAAGGAGTAATGAAAAGTCTTGCAGACTATATGTCTGAAGCATCTATTGATTATATCAAGCTTAGCCAAGGTGATAAAACAGAAGAAGATATGCGAGAATATTCAATGAAAGCAAATTCTGTTACATATTTGGAAAATATGCTTAATGAGCATATGGAAAAAATTGAAAAAGAACAAGAGCTTGATATGGAAAAGGAGTGATTATATATGATTATTGATTGCATTTTAAGTAGGTACGAAAAGAGCAGAGAAGATGGCTCATATTATTCAGAAAGTTTTCGCAACCGTGTCGCAGATTACATCTACGAAGATATTTCAGATGCTGATGAAATAGTCGATGCAATGGATAACGGCAACGAACAGGAAGTTAAAGCATCTTTGATAACTTATCTTATTGATAATAAATATAATCCTCGTATTATGGATTATGTATTGAGTGTAGATTGGCTTAAAGATATTCCGAACGAACAACCGAGTGTTATTGACTTAGGTGCAAAACCTGCGAATGAGCAAGAATATGAAGAGCAAATCGAACACTACAAACAAATTGTAAACGAATTGACAGGCGAAAATACATATGTCATTAACAATAATGAGCCGGAAATAGAAATGGGGGATTGAAAATGAAAGATGAAACATTGCACGAAAAAAAGTTAAGAATATTTGATACTTATTATGAAAGAATTATTAAAGAAAGATATTTTCCCGACCGTCCAATAAGATATTCTGTTATTGAATATTTGTGTTCTTTTCCAAAAATAAACCCCGTATATATGGCTCGTAGACTTGCCAAAAGCGGATATGAAATAACATTTGATGATACATCAATTTCTCAATCAGCAAACAACAGGAAGAGAATGGAAGTCTTTGACTATGAGTACCGCAAAAGAAATGGATTAGGTACAACAATACCAATGTTTTTGGAAGAACCTACATTTGAACAAGAGAAAAATAATATTGAAGATGATTATGAAAGAGAGGAATACTAATATGGCAAAATTTGATAACCTCAGTATTGAGGATTTAAGAGAGTTTATAGGATTACTTACAGGCGATACTTATTTTCCTGAACAACTTCTTGATTTCGATGCAATAACACTTGCAGATGCAATCAGATATTTACAGGAAAATAACTCTACAAAAAACAGCTATACACCTGTAAATGCAAACAACATTTACAAAGTGTCGGCAGCAATCGAAATAGACAACTTGCATCATAGGCTTGAAGATATAAAGAATTATGAGCTTGATGATATGGATATATCAGATACAGACCGTAAAAACATAGAAGAGTTTATGTCACATATTAATACTTTGGTTAATCCCGAAAGTTCACACTGTATGTTTGATGTTAATGCAAACGGATTACAAGATAGCCAAATATCTCTTATTGATGATGAAATTACTGATACTTATAGAGATGCAATAGTTGTTCTTGATGAACAAACTAATTGCTTTTCAGACTTTCAAGATAATGTAGGTGGTTATGTTCTTTCTCTTCAGGAAATAATCGACAAACATTTAATTATAGAAACAGTAGAAGACTTCAAAAAATATTTTGAAAAAGAAGGTTGGACTGTTTATGGCTCTGAAGATGAAAATAAAGTAAGTTGGGATATAGGTAAACCAAGTCCGTTAGGCGAAGACTTTTATTTTACCATTGATTGTGAAGCTACTCCAAAAGCAATCGTTATGGCTATGAACGAACAAATTAATTCATTTGATATTAATGAACACGTTCAGTTATTCGCTGAAAGTGCAGGTAGAGATGGAGTACCACCTCTTGATGAACTTATTGTAGATGCTAAGGATATAAAAAATATGCTTCAAGAACTTAGTTCAAATCGTCCTGTTGTCTATGGTTATGAAACTTCTGAATACAATATAGACAAAACAAATGACGAGCCTGATATATGTGATTAAAAACGGACAAGTGTCCGAATTAAGAAAGGAAGGATAAATATGACCTTATATGAATTGTTGCAAATAAAAGAAGACTATATCGAAACAAGCGATGTTGATTATGATGTCCTCGTTGGAACAGACTTAGTTAAAGATGAAGATATAAACGAAAATACTGATAACTATTATAAGTTTCTTAATTATATAGCACATAATGTCGAGGTTACAGATGCAAGAAACGACATTTGTAATTGGAGCAAATTTGTATTAGACCACAAAGTTGCTCTTACAAAATATGCCGAAGAAAATTGGTATGAAGTTCCTGAAGATGAAAGTGATTTTATTTATGAGTGGATAAATGAACTTCACAATTATCAATCAGGTAACATATCAGAAAAAATGTATAAAGACTTTATTGATGCTATGAATACTTATCAAAAAGACGAAAGAACATACAAGCCATATTACGATTATCTGAAAAAATACATTTCTGATAACCTTGATGATGGTTGTATCACGATGTATTACGATTACAATGATAATATTGACCCTGACACAATTCAAAAATATATAAACTCGATTGTATTAGGTTACCCAATCGAAAACTCTTATGATGTAATTTATGAGAATGTAATTTCCAATATAGATACCTCTTACTATGTAGATGCTCTCATTAAAGAGCTTATTGATAATGCTCCGACTGAAGAAATTCGTGAGCAAATACAAAATGCTGATTATGTAGATATTATTGACGACTTAAATGAGTGTGGTTATAAAGGTGTTGATTATAACATTGGTGACTTATTAAGAAATACAACTGTAAAGGTTAATGTTCTGTTAGGTACTGATACAGAAAGAAATTATGATATGGGTAGTATTGTTACAGCCTACGGTAACGACTATCAATATCCATTTAAGGATTATGCTAAACCTGATGTCGATGATTATGACAATGCCCTGACATATCTTATTCATCAACAAGGACATACTGTTCAAGATGTTCTTGCTAATCATCTTGATTGTTGTTTAAGCGATGAGCAAATATCAAAATCAGGATTTATTAAGGGTGTATGTACTGACATCGAAGAAAATTCAAGTGAAGCAATGAGCGAACTCGGGGTATATATTGAATTAAGTGGCGATGAAATTCCTGAATTTTGCGAGAAACTATCAGACAAAAATGCTTATTTAGTATTCAATAAAGATGTAAATATAGGCTTGTTTAATGAATGGTCCGGCACTTGCGGTTATCCTGACAATTATCTTGAAAGAGATTTTGTCGTTCCGACTACTATGGTTAGAAATGTTCAAATTGAAGGAGCAAAACCAATAGGAAAAGAACGAGCTGAGGAGTTACGCAATATTTACAAAAATACTGATAGTGAGTATGTAAAACAGAGAGCTTGGCAAAACCTTGAAACTGAAGGAGTATCAGGCTATACGATAGATAATGTATGTGGTATGGTAGGTGACTTTTGGAAAAGCAATGCTGTGTCATATACAGATACAGCACCTATTCTTGTGAATGAAGATATTGAAACAACGCTCAATGAAATTGAGCAAGCAAATAAAGAAAAAAATGAAGAGATAGAGAGGTGATAGGTATTATGCCAAACATTAATAAAGAACAACGACTTCAGAGAATAGTTGACAAATATGTGAAAGCATATAAATCCGACTATGATTATGATAAACAAACACTGTCATTGGCTGAAGAAGGCGACAAGTTCTTATGGATTGTTCGTTCGCACGGAACACACCTCATTAATAAAAATAATGTTGTTAATGACGAAACTCTTCAGTATTGGCGAGAACATAACAATATAGATGGTGGGCAAGAGATTAAATATTATGAAATAAATGCTGATACTTGGCAGCCAACAGCTATTCACAATATTGATGATTATTATAATCAGTGTAAAACTGATTATGAATATCAGCAAATGTATAAAGATATGACAGATGATTTTGACGAATATGGTGATTATTAAGTTAAAGAAAGAGGTGAGAAAGATGTCTATAAACGGTAACGGTTATGATGGTTATTCTATGTCTAACAATGCTCGAATGGCATATGAAGATTGTCGTGAGATGCCTTTGTCAAAATGGACTAAAACAGAGTTACTGTCAGCAATAAAAAGTTACAATGTGTCGGCTGATATTATCTTGGCATTACAAAAGCATAATACTGACACATTGAGAAGAGAGTTACTTATGTATTCAGGTTGGCATCATACATCGGAATATTATAATAAAACTAACTTTTATGCCATTGATGCTGATAAAGTTAATGAATTGACGGTTAACTGTATTGATAATTGGGATAAGGCTGAAAACACCGTTAGTTCATTAAAATATAGAGGTGACTTTAATTATGTTGAATGGCAGGGAAGTAGGAACTATCCTAAAGCAGTACCACATTGCTTAGAAAATGTAAATATAGAAGAACGAGGTTCTTTTTATTATGTTACAGATGCTGATGATAAATTGCTTATAAAGAAAAAAATCGGCTCCAATGGTACTCGTGCTTCTGGATATACACCTGAAAAAACAATGGCACTTAAAATTATGGAAAATCAAAGTGCATATCAGATGGTTGAATATAGAGAAAAAATATTCATTTCTGCTTATGATACATTTGACAGTAAAAATGAATTTCTTGAAGCCGTCAAAGAATGTAAATTACCTGATGGTAGTTTTGACAATCGTTATGATTTCACAATTTATAATAATTACCACGAAATTATATCAGGTGAATATAATCAAGTCCTTGATGATATAAAGGATTTAGGATTGTGGCACAATGACAAATGGGATTTCTATTTAACAAGAAACGAACTTGAAACTATGGGAGTTCCTAAAGATTTTATAGACCATACACTTGCAGTTGAAAAGGACTTGGATATGGAAAAGGAGTGAGAAATAAGGAGTAAAATATATGGCATTATCTAATGAACCTGTTACCGTCATTTGCTACGGTAAAGAAAAACAATTTAATAGCCGACAAGAAGCGTATGATTATTATAAGCAAGGTGTGCTTGAAACAGACGGTAGCGAACAAAGCAGATATGCGACAATATGTACAATGCTATTAAGCAGTAATGATAAGATTGTCGGTGATGATGAATATTATGATACTATGGCAGCTTTTAAAGAGATGACTTGCAAAATAGTAGCAGATTATATTAAAAAAAATTCTAATGAGTATGCAGATACTTATTCTTCAGAAGATAATTTTACTTGTAATTCTTATGATAAGGACGATGTTGATTATGAGTATTAATGATTACAAAGAAAAGGAATATGAGTGTATGGCTCTTGTAAAGAACCATACTGAATTGTTTACCTATGATAAACAGAATGACATTTATTACAGCAAAATGTTCAATGTATCAATAGGTAACAAAAGAAAATTGCAAGAAGAAATTGAAAGACATTGTAAGTCTGACAGTGACAAGAATAAACTTGGCAAATTAGTTGAAGATTATTCAAGTAAAGATATTCTTTGTGCAATTTATAACAGCAAGGGCGGTTGTGGTGTATATCCTATTGCTATGGTGTTTGAGAGTAAGGATATAGAAAATCAAATTGAGCAATTACATCAACACCAAATGAATGATAAGTATATTAATGGTACAGTCGAAGCACAATATGATAATTACTTATCGGTTGAAGAAGAAGCGGATATGGCTGAAAGTAAAACAGCAACCACAATCCCTGATTTTGATATAGATTTAGAAAGAGGTGACATATAAATGAATACGATATATTGTCCGATGATTGTCGATAAGAACGGACAAAAGTATTTGTGTATGGGGGATATTGATAGTTATTATATCAATCCCACAGACAAAGAGCTTGAAAAAATTAAGGAAATTCTTAATACAGCATATTATTCTTTAAGCGATGCTGAAAAAAGAAAATATACTTATAAAATGTTTAAGTTTACTACTGATAAAGAACCCTCAAATATTAATGATGAATGGTTAGCACATCAGACATATGAGGGCATTGAGTATTATTTAGATTATGACAAATATTCATTTATTACTACTAAAAACAGTGCCGTTAACGATTTCACATATCTTGCAGGTAAATATCAATTTCGTTTTCAACAGTCAGGGGCAACAAAAGATACTTTCTCTGTATGTATTCAAGCAAAGAATACAGATGGAATATTTACTAATTGGATTGTATATTATCCATTCAAGCAAGAATTACAAATTATAGGTAATACTGATGAACTTAATTTGTGGTTTTGTGATACTCGCTCAGATATGACACCCAATAAAATTCTTTCTCTTATTGATGACATTAATATCAGCCTTGAAGATGCCGATATTAATGTTAATGTTAAAGACTTAATTGACCCTGAAGATTGGCAAGAAATTGCTAATGTTCCTGATGCGAGTGAAGACGAAAGATATTATTATCCTGAAAAGATGCCAGAGTATAATATTGATAAATGAATATAGGAAGGAGACAAAAATGTTAAGTGAATGGGAGAAAAATGTGCAAAGAGCAAGAAGACTATATCCCGAAGAAACTCGTATTGAACTCATAAATATGAATGACCCCTATAACCCTGTTGAAAAAGGAATGAGAGGGACTGTGGATGTTATAGATGATGCAGGACAAATATTTATGAATTGGGATAACGGTTACGGTCTTGCGATAGTGCCGGGTGTAGATGAATTTAGAAAATTAACACCTGAAGAAATTGAAAAGGAAAATATGTCACAACAGTATGTGAATGAGGTTATCAAATTTCATTCAGAAGGTGATAATTCTAAAGCATATGAAAGTTGGAGTAAATTGTTTGACTTGTATAATACATCACCTGAAGCATCAGATAATGAGCGAATGGCTGATAGTAAACAACTTTCAAAATACTTATCAAAAATAGATGATAAAACTGTTTTTGATGTGACCGACTATGGCAGGGAACAACATTATCGTGAAAATGGTTATTATAATGAAATTCAGAATGATGACCCTGACATATGTGATTAATACGGACAAGTGTCCGAATGAAAGGAAGTGCATTTATGAGTGTTCTTAATGATATAGTAAATCAAGCTTCGATAAGGGACTTGCTTGATTATTATGGAATTGAACAAAACAAATCAACAGGCAACTATTTGTGTCCGTTTCACAACGACCATAATGCATCGTTATCGGTAACTAAAGATGATAAACATTGGCAGTGTATGACTTGTGGTGCAAGTGGTAATGTTGTTGACCTTGTGGAACAGATGGAAAAAATTAAAGGTACGGAATATGGCGACCACAATAATTATCTGAAGCGATATGAATTTATAATTAATTTGCAAAATCTTAATATTAATTTCACTATGTGGGACGATAAGAAAAAGAAAAAATCGCCACAGGAAGTTATGCAAGACTTACCATATAATTTGCTAAATGATGCAAAAAATATTGGTGTTGAGACACTGAATGAAGACAGAAAAAGTCACGGTGTTGCATCAAGGTATCTCGCAAGCAGAGGAATAAGTGAAGATACTATCAAATTCTTTGACATTGGATATGATGGTAATGCAGCCATTCAAAAATCCTTGATGGCTAACTATAACAAATATAGACAGTTATTCCCAAATAACACTGAATATATTGAAAAGCTTTATGAGTTGGGAATTGTCGGAAAGTCATCTACACCGGGGCAATATTACGATGTTCAGTATCAGAGAGTAATTATACCAATAAAAGATAAAAACGGCAAAACAGTGGCATTTGGTGGACGCTCGCTTGAAAATAATCCAAGAGCTAAATACCTCAACACTAAAACAACAGAACTGTTCAAAAAAGCAGAGATATTATTTAACTACGATAAAGCTAAATATAAATGTTCTGCTGAAAATGAAATTATACTTGTTGAAGGATATTTTGATGTTGTGTCGGCACACGAAATGGGCATTGATAATGTTGTTGGAGCGATGGGTGTAGCTGTCACAGACGAACATCTTGAACTCATTAATGAAATCAATGACGGTCGTTGTACTATTACACTCTGTTTTGATAATGACACAACCGGTCGTGCGAAAATGGCTGAGAACATCGAGCGACTGATGTCAATGGGATATGAAGTCAATGTTCTTGATACCTCTGTACTTAACAAAGGCAAGGATATGAATGACTTCTTATGTGCAGGTGTTTCTAAAGAACAACTTAAAGAATGTAAAATTACTGCTGTTGAATATCTATTCCGATATTCATTTGAGAAGTTGTTAAACGGTAAGTCACAACCAAGTGTTGATGATGTGCTTAATGTATATAACGAAGTGTTCAGCATTAATATTGTTAATAACAGTCTTAATGAACAACGATTTATTGAGTATGTTACCAATAATTACGGACTTACTGAAAGTAAAGTTAAGGATATTATTCACCCATCTGTTGATAATCCTCTTTTGCAAACTGTTATGTACTCATTATTGTATCGAAAGATACAAAGTGCAGTATTAAAATATGCTGAGCAAAAAGATGATGTTGTACTTAGATACTTTGCAGGACAAGACCGAATTAAACACGAACATATAACAGAAGGGTTTAATAACCCAAAGTATTTATATAAAGAAAATAATGGGGTTAAAATCAATTGTAAATTGTGGGCTGAAGAATATCTTAAAGCTACTGCTGAGTATGTTGCATTTGAACAGAATTTTGATAAGAATTTCTATAATGTTCTTGATAATGCATCAGGTTTTGAAAAAAGCGGTTACAGTGTTCCACTCGCTTTTGATGCAAAGCAAAAGGACAGAATTATAAGCCAATACAAAGCATCGTTTGATAATGACATCATACAATTCTTGAAAGATAATCCGAATAGAGTATCAAGAATGTTCGTAGTTGATGATGAAAATGAACTTCAGAGAATGTTTGATATGTTTACAAGTGGTGCTGATGCAAGAGATTATAATGCTGAAGATAAAGCAAGACAATTTAAAAACTTCAGAGAAGGTAAGATGATTATATTCAATTATGGATATTGTTTTGATGTAACACAACTCGATGCATTATCAAGAGTATATCCTGAAAAGTTTACAACTCCTGATGGAGAACACTTTAAAATTGTCCTTGTGTATAACAATTCAAATGACGAATTGAAATTGAAGCCAAAAAATTACAAAGAAAACGATACTGTTGTTCAATCAGTACCTGCTCAATATGGTGTTAATCAAGAAATGGGACAAACACCTATGAGAAAAAGGCAACCTCTCAATAAAGAGAGTGTATTGCAACACACAGCGTTTTCCCAACCACCCGAATAATAGAAAGGAATGATGTGTAATGGCTATGGAAACTGACATTGTTCGTAGTGATAATGAACAATTTTGGAATGAGATTAAGCGAATGCTTGAACAATTATTTAAGTCGTTGCTTGTCAGATTGTCACCAAGAGCGCAAAAAGCAATTAAGACAGTTGCGAGTAAAGTATATCGTAATCGAATTGCAGGTAAAAGCAGAGTAGAAAAAGATGGTCCTACTAAAGAAGTAGACCATCTTGAAGGTGTAAACATTGAAGAAATGTTTTATATACGCGAAAGATGCTTGGAAGAAAATGCCCCTTGGTATGCTGAAGGATATAATCACAAATCTGATGAAATCGGTAAAAGAAAAACTGTTGCTGAAATCAATAAGTTTTGTGAGGTATCGACAAATCTTAAAGAAGCACAGCGAAAGCTTGCAAATAATCCTGACAGTGTGTACTTGCAAAAGCAATATGAAAAGTGTAAACAAGCATATAATCTCAAAGTAAAACACTTTCAAGATGGATTTGATGAAGAAAAATATAACACACTTGTAAACGAAAAAATCTCGGCTTATTACGAGAAACACCAAATGTCAAGGCAATATAAACTTACACCTGAAGAAAGGCAAGAATGTTATGAAAAGGCTTGCTCAGGTGAACCGTTCACATTTCGTGTTACATTTAACAAAAGTCGTTCTGCATTATTCGACAAGATTGGTGACGAAATCAGAGAGCAAAGGGCGATGCGTGGTGAGAGTGTTATCGAAAGCACCCTTGACCCTAACAAATCTGCCTTATATGAAAAATTACAATCAGATTACTTGGTATATGATAAAGACAAATATGCTGAAAAATATGCCAAAGCAATGGAATTGCGAAGCGAAAAGAGCAGTTTGACACCTGAAGAGGTGTTGACATTAAAAAAAGACTGTTTATATCAAACTGTTACATATAATGCTTTTGTTGACGAAGCCAAGCAAGAAGGAAAAGCATATACTGTATATCAATGTGATGAAGCACAAGCTGATACCATATGCAAAGAATTAAGAAGTGACAGCAATTGTTCTAAGTTCACCTGTGCATATTCCGACACCCCTGAAAATGAACCTAAAAAAGTCAACATTTATGTTTATGATGATGATGAAAGAATACTAAATAATAAGATTAATGCACCAATTAAAGAACATTGTGTGCCAAACGATAATGCTAAATCATCAATAGGTGTTGATGTTCAGAATTATACTCATAGAATATCGCCTGAGCAGGTTGACTATGCTCGTTCTGTATTGAAAGGCAAATCTTATTCTATGACATACAAAAGAGATAAATACGACAGACCATTCGTTGAACTTACTGTATCGTCAATTACACCTGAAGAAGCAAAGCAGATGTTCTCACAAGAAAACATTGCTAATGTTGTCGATGAAAAAATCAGTGAACTTCATCAAAGAGAGTTTAATAATACCAAAAACGACATTTATTCAATGAAAAAGAATAAGTGGACTGTTTCCAATATTGTTAAAGACTTACGCAACAAAGCTGAAGGCAGTAAGAGTTGTGCAGAGTTTATCAACAAATATGATGAAATGATTATATTTAATAACGGCAAAGATATGTCTGAAAGTGATTATAATAATTTTGTTGATACATACTATAATCACAATCAAGACCTTGAAAAATTCAAATCGGATTATCAAAATAAAATGGCAACACAAACTGTTAAAGCAGATAACTTTGCATCTTATGATAGTGAAAAACAGCAACTTCAAGCCGATATTGATAAAAATACTTTGCCTGATGATGTTATTAATGTTGATATTGAAATAGGCGAGGAGTGATGAACTATGATTGTTAAAAGGGATAAAAAATCATCACCTGTTATTGCTATATTGATTATTGTCCTTGTTGCTTATGTGGTATTAAAAATGCTTACAGGCATTGATAATAACGGTGGGCAATTTTCATTTGATGTCATTCAAAAAGCAAGTGATGATGTTTTTAAGTTTTGGCAGCCGTTGAATTTTACTACAAGAAATATTGGCATATCACTTGCTTTTGGCTTATTTGGTTGGGCAACTTACGAGTGTCTTAGATTACAAAACAAGAAGAATATGCAAGAAAATACATATGGTAGTGCAGAGTGGCAAGACAGTTCTGTTATTGCAAAGAAAAAGGATAAAGCTATTAAAGACAACATTATCCTTACTCAAACAGAGCAGGTGAGTAAGAATATGCGAAAAAGTGGTATGAACCGTCATATACTTATTGTTGGTCGTCCGGGTACAGGCAAGTCAAGATACTTCTTCAAGCCTAACTTGCTTAATGCTACCGGCTGTCTTGTAATAACTGACTCAAAAGGCGAACTGTTGCGTGACTGTTCAGGCAATTTGGTTAGAAACGGCTATGACATCAAGGTTTTAAATCTTGACGATATGTCATCGTCAAATCATTACAATCCATTTATGTATATTCGTACAGTTATGGTCGATGAAGTTGACAAAGAAACAGGTGAACTCGTTTCTGTCGAGAAAATCAAGGAAGATGATGTTATGACCTTGATTGATTGTATTATGAAGAATACCAAATCAGACCAAATTGAAACGCAAACAGGAGACCCGTTTTGGGAGAAGGCAGAAATGCTTTATATGCAAGCACTTTGTTATTATATGCTTGAAGAATACAAGGACAGACCTCTTAAAAAGAATTTTGGTACTATACTTAATCTTATTAGAAAATCCGCACCTGACAGTCGTGGAAGAAGTGAACTTGACGGTTTGTTTGATGATTTTGAAAGAAAGTACGGTTCTGAACACATTGCTGTTAAGCAGTATAAACACTTCAAAGTATCAGCATCATCACCAAAGATGATGTCAACAATCATTATGACAGCTACGGCAAGACTTGGTTGTTTTAATATTAAGGCATTATCGGATATTACATCAGACGATACTATGGAACTTGACCGCATAGGTATGCCGATTGACGATAAAAAACTTGCCGAAGTTAACAGTCATTCAACAAGAAAAAGCAAGCACGGTAAAGTTGCATATTTTATCATTACAAAACCGTCTGCAAATACATTTAATTTCATTGGTACATTGATGTACACTCAATTATTCCAACAAATTGATGAAAATGCACTTAGATGCGGTGGTAGCCTTGCTACACCGACTGATATGTACTTAGATGAATTTAGGCAGCAAGGTCAAATTCCGATGTTTCAAGAGATGTTGGCTTATGTCAGAGGACTGAATGTAGGTATTGTAATATGCTTACAATCACTTGCACAGCTCAAAGAATTTTACAAGGATACTTGGGAAAATATCTTAGACTGCTGTGATACAATGATGCTCATTGGCTCTAACACCAAGGAAACAAATGAATATTTCAGTACACTCCTCGGCAAAAAAACTTGGTATAAAAAATCAAGCGGTCGTACTTTCTCACGACAGGGAAGTTCAAATCAAAATTGGGACGTTGTTGGTAGAGAGCTTGCTACGATTGATGAACTTGCTAAAATTGAAAAAGGACATTGTGTTTTGTTCATAGCTAACATCGGTGCTTTTTATTCGCAATTATATGACTTAACAAAGCACCCTGATTATAAATATATCTACGAACCGTGGAGAGATGCCGAAACAAAGCAGTGGAAATATGTTCATAATCCGAATGAAGTTGCTGAAAAAACACCGCAACAGCAAGTTGCAGATTATTTTGATAAGATATTCGGAAACAATAAATTCGTAGATACGAGTGCAGATAACATTGATGATTTTGTATTAGCTGACGATGATAACAATGAAGCTGACGATGATATTGACGGTATCTTGTTACCTGAAAACTTTTTGGTTAATGTTGATGCAGAGTAATTCGGACAAATGTCCGAAAGAAAGGAAACACATTTATGAAGAAATTAATTAAATACTTGTCACTCTTGATAGTGGTAGTATTGTTAATAACAATGCTACCACTTCAGGTCTTTGCTCATACTCATAATTGGGTAAAAAACACTGACAGTAGTAATAAACATACAGTCATATACAAATGCTTCGATTGTGATGCAACAAGAACTGTTGTAAATCACGGACAAATACAGACTGTCAAAGCAAAAGAATACTATCCTGAGTTAACTATTAGTGATAATGAAAATGCAGATTTGCTTACCTGCAAATATTGTAAAGAAAATAATTATGATGCTGAACTTGTTGGTAGTTATTATTATGATACATCATCGTGGAGTAGTGATACAAAATATAATGTTCTTGTATCTCAACAATTAATTAACAAGGACACAGATTTCATAATATTTAAGCTTGATACAGGTGTATTGGATATATCATCTGATGATGATGATATTAACAAAATGGTGAATGGAGCAATAGTTTATATTCAATGTGAGGAACTATGTCTTGATGACTATTATAGTGATGATGATGAAGGCGGTAATTACACAGATGATATTTCAAAAGTCGATACGACAAAACCATATTATACGATAATAAGTTACTTATCATTTGGTGATACTGATTATACACTGAATGTTATAAAATCAAGCTGTAATCACAAATATGAATTTATTGATACAGTAGAACCAACTTGTAAAACTGAAGGATATGACTTGTATCGTTGTGCTAAATGCAACAAAGAAATTCATAAGAATATCACTTCTAAAACATTGCACACAAGAGGTGAGTGGAAAGTCGAAAATAAGCCTTCTTGTAAAAGTGAAGGGTTAGAAACAAGAAGATGTACAGTGTGTGGTGAGGTTCTTGATAGTCATTCTATACCAAAGACAAACAATCATACTTGGAATAATGGTATTGTTACCACTGAACCTTCTTGTAATACTGTTGGTATAAAAACTTATACTTGTTCTTTATGCGGAGCAACTAAAACTGAAGAAATCCCTAAAAAACATCATTTTGCTATTGAGGATAACGAAGATACGGATTGTATGTTGGATTACAAAGTCAAGGTCAGATGTGTTGAATGTGGGCTTGAAGTTAATAGCATTGTATTAGGACATCAATGGGTAGAAAACAAAATACTTGTTGAGCCTTCTTGTAATAATATTGGTACTACTGAATATAAATGCAAGAATTGCGGTGCAACTAAAATTGCTTATATTGGTAAAAACCAACATAAATATGTATTAAAATATACTGAAAACGATTGCGAACACGGTTACAATACCTATGTTTGTGATGGCTGTGGGGATTGTTATATTGAACCACACACCAACGGAACACACCAATTTAAAAGAATGACAAACGATGCATATAAAATAAAATATTCTTGCAGTAAATGCGGATATGTAAAAACAGTTCCTAATAGTCGCTATTATACTTGGGACAATGGAACTGTTGTAAAAGAAGCTTCCTGCACACAAATGGGAATAACTAAATATACAAGTATCATAAACAACAAAGAATATACACTTAATGTTACAAGTGATAAATTGCCTCATACATATAAATATGAATATTCTAATGGCACAGAAAAGAAAACCTGCACAGTATGCGGATATTCTGAAATTGTAAATTGTAAACACAACTATGAATATGTATCAAATAACGATGGAACACACATCGTTAAATGTTTAAAATGCGGATATAACGAAAAAGAAAATTGTGTTCTTTCCGATTATGGTTATGGCAACTATTGTTGTGAAGTGTGTGGCTATAAAACATATAAACAACCGTCCTACACATCTGTCACAACAGACATTTATACTGTATTTGGATATGATAACGGCACAGGTGGTGTTTCTGAACACGGAGTACCGATTGATGACTTTGGCACAATAAGTGTCAATGGTACTGAAACGGATATTATTAACAATTATGGTGAATTTGTTAATAAAAAAGAAAGTGAAAATAGTCATTGGACTACTGTTAAAACTGAGGTTACAAGTCCTGATGCTTGCAATGTTGAGATAAGATTTAATCTAAATCATATTTACCGTGCATACAGAATTGAAAATATTGAGTATTCAATACTTGATAAAGACGATGACTTACCATTAAGTGTTAAAAACATATCACAAGAAGACCTTAAAGACAACGGTGATGGCTCATATTCTTTATTCTTATCGAAAGATAATTACAGTTATTATGGTAAGGCGAGTATAAAGGTATCATTCTGTTGTGATTATATCAACCGAAAATGTAACATTAATTTTGTTGACGAAGAAGGCAGACCTGTTTATGCAGAAATAAATGGAAATAAATACAGTGTTATATCGGACAATATTGTTGCAGGTGACTTCAAGTCTGTTCCTGTTAAATATTACACTCTTGTTGATGTAAAGAGTGATTATCCTCTTAACAAATATGTGAAATATTATAACTTGGAAAACAAACCCAAATATGTAATGTCAATTGCTGAAAAAACTAATAGAGACTTGAATGTAACATATATTTATCGCAGAAATAAGAATACTATCAGAATAGAATATATTGACAAAGAAAACAATAAAAAACTGTTACCTGATATTGATAAAGAGGTAAAACAGGGAAATATGGTGGATTTCTCTGAACTCACATCTGCATCTGTTGATGATTATTCAATATCAAGTATTGATGGTGACACAACATCGCTTATTCAATCTGATAGAAATATTACTGTTTATTATGTTCGTAACAAGGAAAAGCAGGTAATAACTAAACCTACAAGTCCAACATCATCGCCGAAAACCCAAGCAGTATCAAAGTCGTTGCCGGTCAAAAATACAATTGATACAGGTGATAGTATTAATTATATTGTAATTATCGGTATCATCTTTGTGGTAATGTTAATGCTTGCTTTAGTAAGTATTAATTTCAAAAGGAAAAAAGAAGGAAGTGATAATTAATGAGATTATTCGTTGATATGGACGGTACTATTGCAAAATGGAACAATGTCGCATTTGAAGACTTGTACCAAGAAGGATATTATAAAAATCTTGAACCCGATAAAGCAATTCTCGATGAGGTCAAAATGCTTATCGAATTGAACATTGATGTTTATATATTAAGTGCTTATTTGCCTGATATATATGACGATAATACAGGTGAATTAATTAAGAAAAGTTATGCACTTCAGGATAAGCAAGAATGGATTGAAAAATATCTTCCTGAGATTAACAAAGATAATGTCATATTTGTTCCATACGGTACAAATAAAGCTGAATATCTTAAAGAAAATTATTCTCCTGTTTATGAAGATGATTATTTGCTTGATGATTACACCAATAATCTTAATGAATGGGAAGGATATGGTGGTACAGGTATCAAATACCGTAATGGAATAAATGGTACAAAAGGCACTTGGAAGGGATTATCTGTTGAACACACAGAACCTAACTTGTTTGCTACCATACCTGAAACATCAAAAATACTTGATATGTTAAATAGAAATCCCAGCTTTCATTGTGCTTGCCATATTGACAATGCAACAGAAATATATAACTTTATGAATACAATATCATTTGTTCGTAATGAGTTTGTTTCAAAGGTTAATCCAAAAAACATCAGGTCGCCACAACAATTAATTGAAAAATTAAAACAAGAAGGCTGTGAGTATAGTATTATTGATGAAATACCACCTATTGTTGATGTCTACCTCGATGATTGTACTGTTACATATTATATTAAAGAAAAAGAGTGTACGATACCTGATATTGAGGTATATTCAAATGCTGATACGATTGCATCTGTGTCATTAGAAAATGCAGAAAAATTATTTGATGATATTCAAGATGCAGTATCGTATCTTAATAACGATACGATTGATAATGATTATCATATGGATTATTAACCAAATGGTAACGGAAAGGAATTATTATGGATAAGATTATAAATCAAATGAACGAGCAGGGGATTATCCCTTGCTCTGCTGAAGAGTTAAAAGAATTAGATATTCTTGAAACAGATGAAACAGAGGTGAGTGAATATGAATAATAAAATGCTCAATCCTACACGACAAATGCTTATTGATAAATATATTGAAGCTCTTGAAAGAGATGAAATACCGTTTGAGTGTGGTTGGTACTCATATGATGCACCTCAAAATGCAATTACCGGCAGAAAATATAATGGTATCAATGCAATGTTATTATCATACATTGCTTATGATATGAAACTTGAAGGAAATCGGTGGTGTACTTTCAGCCAAATAGCTGATAAGGAAGGTAAGTATCACCCGAATGAAAAATGGCATTTGAAAAAAGGTAGTCAATCAGTGCCTGTTGAATATTGGTATGTATATAATACAACTGATAAGAAAAAGTATTCTATTCAGGAATATAATAAAGCTATAAAAGAAGGCAAATATACTGAAAACGATTTTGTATGGAGAGTTAGAACATACAATGTCTTTCACGAAAGTTGTATTGAAGGAATACAACCACCTGAAAAATACCGTCCTGAAGTCCAAATTGACCGTTTAGATGTTATAGACAGGTTGATTACCAATATGAATGTAAAATACGAAGAACAGGGTGACAGAGCCTATTATTCGCCCAAATATGATAAGGTTGTTATACCACCATACAATCATTTCAAAAGTGAATATGATTATTGTTCTACACAACTTCACGAATTGTGTCACGCAACAGGTCACAATACCCGATTAAACAGAAATCTTCTCAATGAATTTGGCAGCGAAGAATATGCAAGAGAAGAAATGAGAGCTGAAATAAGTTCTTCAATGTTATCTGCTGAATTGGGAATACCTGTTTCTGAAGCTAATACAGAAAATCATATGTCTTATGTTCAGTCTTGGATTGCTGTGTTAAAAAATGACCCCAATGAACTCTTTAGAGCGATTAAAGATGCTGAAGACATTATTGATTATGTTGAAGAAAAAGGTGAAATAAAAAAAGAAATTGATGAACCTAATCTTAATAATGATGATTATGAATTAGAAATATGAAGCGAGGTAATATGATGAATGATGTAAAAGTCAAACTTGCATATGTGAGCAATCCGAATATGGCTCAATACGAAGGTTGTGAAGGTGTATTGAAGCAAAACAATAAAGGCGGTTGGAGTTTTATAATGGATAATGGTAAAACAATCTCAACAAGCCGAATTGCACCAAATACAACATTGGGTGACTTTAATCACCCATCTTGTAAAGAATTTTCCTTTAAGACCGCAAGTGGTAGCACTTATGTATTTGATGTGTGCAATCGTGAAAAATTATTTGACGGTTGCTTCAGAAAGGATAATCAATATCAGTCCTATGATACTGAAAAACAAGAGTGGGGTTTTGAAAAATAATTGTCCTTGACAATAAAAAGTTAACTAATTATAATAATAGAGTAAAGAGAAATCCGCAGGGAATAGTGGGTTTCTCTTTTTTTGTGAGGTGAAATAATGATTAAATTACTTATTGGTGGTTCTCCGTGTACGAATTGGTCTATTGCTCAAACAACTGCTAAAAGAGAATGTGAACCTAAAGGTATAGGTTGGGAATTATTTAAGAACTATGTTATAGCAAAAGAATATTTTCAACCTGATTATTTTTTATATGAAAATAATATGTCGGCTGATATTAAAATAAAAAACAGAATTGAAAAAGAACTGCATCAGAAAATACAACCGATTAATTCTGCTTTGGTATCAGCACAAACAAGAAAAAGATTTTATGTTCATAATATTCCTAATGTCGAACAGCCTGACGACAGAGGGATTATTCTTAATGATATTCTTGAAAACGGTGAAAATCTTACTTGTGGCGATAGTGGCGGTGCAGGTGGCAAAACAGGCTTATATGCTATTCCAATAACACAACACCAAAACATTGGTAATCTTGTTACTATTAATAAAAGCTTACCTGAACTTGTTAAAAAATATGGTTATGTACCTAAAGTGTTTAATCCTTATAACAGTAGAGAGATTAATGATAAATCACCAACTGTTATGACAAGCGGTACTGCAACAGGTATAGGTGGCTGTGTTATTTTTGAAAAAAGTGAAGTGCCTATTTATGTAGTTAGTAATGGAATAATTACAATCAACGGCAAAAAATATCCATCACGATTAAAAGATGGATATTACATCATAAGGAAGCTTACTGTTACTGAAGCCAAGAGATTGCAAACGGTGCCGGACGATTATAAGATGCCTTGCAGTACATCTCAGAATTATAAAATGCTCGGCAACGGTTGGACTGTTGATATTATCGCACATATATTATCGCATATTCCAAATATAACAACTGAAGAAATAGTTGTTCTCTCTATGTATGACGGAATGTCTTGCGGACACATTGCACTTGATGAAATCGGAGCAAATGTTGTTAAATATTATGCGACAGAAATCGACAAATACTGTATTAAAACAACACAAGCAAATTACCCTGATACAATTCAGTTGGGCGATGCAAAATATGTCAGAAGTCCGTTTTGGTGGCGACAAATTAATTATTAATTGTATTAAAATATAATGACAAATAATTATTGTTATGATAAAATAACAACGAAAGGGTGAAAAATATGGCAACAACAAAAACTGATACATTGTGTAATGTTGATGAAAATAATATTTCATTAGTCTTTAATTGCATTACAGATGCTCAAACCAATAACACATCGTTTGAGATTAAAGGACACATTCGGTAATGAATATGT
>ERZ780149.482-NODE-482-length-51776-cov-13.408615_pt1 | contig 51776 bp, 63 predicted proteins | sample MGYA00511367_ERZ780149 | MGnify/ENA primary metagenome ERZ780149 (study PRJEB29588, sample SAMEA2153852) | human gut metagenome | biome: human gut; feature: human-associated habitat; material: faeces | place: Denmark | collected 2008/2010 ... | reverse complement strand
GGTGTGAAGTGGGGGAAAAGTCGGAGATTATATCAAAGACTTACCTATCACTATTATTCTTATATACTAAAATGAGAAATGTTGGAGGTATTGCACAGACAGAGGCACAAAAGAGTTCAGACTTGTATATGAAATGTAGATATCTTGATGAAATAACAGGTGGTAAAGGAATTGTTTTTGCAACTGGAACACCAATTTCAAATTCAATGGTAGAACTTTATACAATGCAAAGATATTTACAATATTCTGAATTAGAGAACAGAAAATTACAACACTTTGATTCTTGGGCGAGTACCTTTGGGGAAACGGTAACTGCAATAGAATTGTCGCCAGAGGGGACAGGTTATAGAGCAAAAACTAGATTTGCTAAATTCTATAATCTACCAGAGTTAATGGCAATGTTTAAAGAAGTAGCAGATATTCAAACATCTGAAATGTTAAATCTACCAGTACCAAAAGCGAATTATCATAATATAGTAATTGAGCCAAGTGAAATGCAAAAAGAAATGGTAAAAGAACTTGCAGATAGAGCAGAAAGAGTTAGAAATAAAATGGTAGATTCTAGCACAGATAATATGCTTAAAATTACTAATGATGGTAGAAAATTAGCATTAGACCAAAGACTTGCAAATGAAGTATTAGAAGATTATGAAAAAAGCAAAGTAGCAATTTGTGCAGATAATATTAAAGATATTTGGGAAAGAACATCTGAAAATAAATCAGCACAACTTGTATTCTGTGATTTATCTACACCACATAATGATGGTAAGTTTAATGTCTATGATGACCTTAAAAAGAAACTAATAGAAAGAGGTATCCCAGAAGAAGAAATTGCTTTTATTCACGATGCTAATACTGATATAAGAAAGCAAGAACTATTTAATAAAGTAAGAAAAGGACAAGTAAGAGTTTTGATGGGAAGTACACAAAAAATGGGTGCAGGAACAAACTGTCAAGACAGACTTATAGCACTCCACGATTTAGATTGTCCGTGGCGACCTAGTGATTTAATTCAGCGAAGTGGAAGAATAATTAGACAAGGTAATATGAATAAAGAAGTTGATATTTATAGATATGTAACAGAGGGGACATTTGATGCTTATCTTTATCAGTTAGTAGAAAATAAACAACGATTTATTTCTCAAATAATGACATCAAAAACACCTGTAAGATTTGCAGAAGATATAGATGAAACTGCTTTATCTTATGCAGAAATAAAAGCACTTGCTGCAGGAAATCCTTTAATAATTGAAAAGACAGAACTTGATACACAAGTTGCTAAATTAAAATTATTAAAGCAAACTCATTTAAGTGAAAGGTATGCTTTGGAAGATAAAGTTATAAAATATTATCCTAATGAAATAAAAAGATTAGAAAAAAGAATTGTAGATATTACAGATGATATAGAACATTTAAAGAATAATACTCAAAATGTAGATGGATTTCAAGGTATGAAAATTAAAGATAAATATTACACAGAAAAAGCAGATGCAGGACAGTTAATTATAGACGCTTGTAAAGCTATGACTAACGGTGATCCAGTAGAAATAGGAGAGTATAAAGGATTTAAAATGATTTTAACTTTTGATAGTTTTGATAGATTATTTCATTTAGGATTAAAAAATAATATCACTTATGATGTTGAATTAGGTAGTGATATTCACGGAAATATTACTCGTATAGATAATGTTTTAAATGGAATTGATAAGAAGTTAGACTATAATAAAACTCAACTAGAAGATACAAAAAAACAATACGAAAATGCTAAACAAGAAATCAATAAACCATTTCCACAAGAGGAAGAATTAAAAACAAAATCTAAACGATTAGATGAATTAAATATTGTTTTAAATCTTAATCAAAAAGATAAAGAAATAATAGCAGACGGAAATGAAGATATATCTGATAGTCAAATGTACAAAAAGGATTATGAGAGATAAATTGCACATTTCTTAATATAAAAATTTTAATGTAAAATTAAAATCGGAGGTGAATTATGGAAGAATCAATAAAATGTTTCTTTGATAATTACAACGATAATTTTTACGAATATGTTTCTAATGTATGTGTAAATTTGAAAAAAACTAACAGAAAATATCAAGATAGTTGTGTAAGACAAGCGAAGTTATTAGATAGTTTTCCTAATATTAGAAAGATTGTTGAAGATGATGTAAGTTGTGAATTATCAAAAGAAGAAGTTAGTGCTTTAATTCAATATTTATCATTATTAGATGATAAAAGAATGCTTGAAGAAAAAGAATTGTTTTTTAAAGGTGGAGGCGAGGCATACTTTTATTTTAAAAGAATTGGAATAGTAAAAGATTAAATGAAAAGCGATTTTAGATAAAACTAGAATCGCTTTTTTAAATTATATAAGGAGGAAAAATTATTATGAATGAAATGGATATTAGAAAAAAACTATATGAAAAAATGCAAAAAGAATATAACGATTTTATTGAAGAAATGAAAAATAATGAGCCACAATTTATAGTGAATAATGCTTACCAAATAGTTATAAAAGAAGAATTAGTTGCAATGTTTTATCCAGAATCTGAACAATATGTTATTGATGAAATTAAGGCATTAAACAAAACAAAAAATCCATTAGAAGAACTTTATCAAGGTTGGATGGATTCAGATGCAGGAATTCACTCTGTATTAGAAGATAATGTTTCTGATACTATTGAAGAAATACAAAAAGAGCAAAGAGAAAAGAAAAAAGATAGAGAAAGGTAGGTAAAATTATGGCATATTATCCACCAGAAGTTATAGAAAAAGTAAAACAAATTGATTTATATACTTATTTAAAAAACTATGAGCCAGAAGAATTAGTGCATTTTAATAAAAACACTTATATGACTAAAACACACGATAGTTTGAAAATAAGTAATGGAATGTGGTATTGGTTTTCACAGGGATTTGGTGGAAAAACTGCATTAGAATATTTAATAAAAGTTAGAAATTTAACCTTTATTCAGGCAGTAGAAACTTTATTAGGTTATACAAAAATAAGTCCACCGATTATAACAAAACAATCTGAAAAGATTAAAAATGTTAGATTACTTTTGCCTAAACCTGCACCAAATAATGATAAAGTTATTAAATATTTAACAGGTAGAGGAATAGATATTGATATTATAAAAGAGTGTATAGATAATAGATTTATTTATCAACAAGCAGATAATAATAATGTTGTATTTGTTGGATTTGATAAGAACAAAGTTCCAAGATATGGAGGAATAAGAGCAACAAATAATTCAAGATTTATGATAGATGCTTATGGAAGTCATAAAGCATTTTCTTTTAAATTAGATTCATTAAATAGTAGTGATACAGTTCATTTATTTGAAAGTGCTATTGATTTATTATCATATGCTACAATATTAAAATTAGAAAATAAAGAATGGTATAACGAGAACTTATTATCATTAGCAGGTGTATATCAACCGGCTAAAAAAATTGATGAAAGTAAAATACCATTAGCATTAAATTATTATCTAAATCAAAATCAAAATATAAAGAAAATTATATTGCATTTAGATAACGATAGTGCCGGTAGAATAGCAACAATGGCACTAAAAACTATAATACCTAAACAATATGAAGTCGTTGATGATCCACCAAAAGTTGGTAAGGATTTCAACGATTTTTTATGTTCAAAGTTAGGAATAAATTATTTAAAAAAATATGGAAAGGAAAGATAAAATTATGAAAAATAACTATTTAAAATTAGGAAAAATTATTAGAAATGAAAGGGAAGAAAAAGGATTTTCAAGAAGAAAATTATCAGCACTTGTAGATATAAGTGATACAGAATTAAAAAGAATTGAGAATGGAGAAAGACAAGTTCCAAATATTATTACACTTATAAAACTATGTAAAATATTAAAATTAGATTTATTAAATTTATTAGAAGATACAGATTTTTATGAAAGAGAAGAAGATAAATTATTTTATATAATTGTTAAAAATAAGAACACAGATGTGTTTAAAATTCACGCACAAAGTGAAGTAAAAGCAATTATGATTATAATAGATTTACTTTCAGAAAATGACTTAATAGAAATGGATAAAGATATAAGAAATGTATCGTTTTTTGTAACGAGTGATGAGAAAGTTTTTAACGAAACTTTACAAGATTTTTTAAAAAAAAGTGAAGAAGAATTAGCAGAAAAATATGGAAATACACCATCAATTTTTGAAGAAAATGATGATGAAGATTACGAAGAAGATGAAGAATTTGATGAAGATTTTGAAGAAGAATTTGAAGAAAATTCTCAATGTTCTGGGTGTAAATACTATTGTCCTATCTGTGACGAGTGTACTTTTGGGGAGTAATCTTATTGTCTAGCAAGCAATGAATTTATACTCCTGTATAAATTCTAATGTGGGGAAATCCCCAATCCCCTATAAAAAACAAAGAAAAAATAGCAATAATTAAGGTTAGTAAATTTAAAATATTTACTAGCCTTTTTTTGTTGCAAAAAATAGAAAGAGAGGAAAGAAAATTATGAGTGAATTATTATTTTTTATATTAGGTTTAATTATTGGAGGGTTAGTAATGACAACTCTAATGTGTTGTTTACAAATTAACAGAATAAATGAGTATGAAAAATTACTTTTAATGAGAGATAAAAAAGAAGATGAAGAAGAACAGGGGACGGAGGTAGTGCAATGTCAAATCGTGGAATAAGAAAACAGATTTGGTTAAATCGTGATGAGAATTTAATGTTAAAAAGAAAAGCAGAAATTGCTAATATGAATGCCTCTGAATTGATACGAAGTTTAATTATGGGATATGAGCCACAAGCAAAGCCACCGATAGAATTTTATGAAATGATAAAACAATTAAGAAAGTTAGGAAGTAATCTAAATCAAATTGCAATGAAAGCACACGGATTAGGATTTATAGATGAACTTGCTTATAAGAAGGAAGTAGAAAAAATAGATAATCTTATATTAGAAATTAAAAGGCAATTTTTATTACCAAAAAAAGTTGAGAAAAATGAGTTGGGGTGATAGATTATTATTTCAATAAGTGTTATAATATTGTTGATAAATACTAATTGAAAGAGTGATATGAAATGAGAAAAAGTGATAAAAAATTATGTACAAGTATTACCACTGGTAAAGTGATACAACTTAAAGTCAAGGGATTAGATATGCCAACAATGATAACAGTTTCTTATAGCGTAAACGGAAATGATTATCAAATAACTGAATCATTAAAATTAAAAAGTAAAGCAATAAAAATTGGTTTCTTACCAATAGGACAGAAAAAGATTTCTGTTATAGAGCATAGAACAGGAGTAGAGGTTATTAAAGGTTGCGAAGTAAAAGTAAATTATAATCCAAACACACCATCAATGGCTTATATAACAGATAATATTGGAATAGTTAATGTTTAATAAATATGTAGAGTTTATTCATAAATGAGTAAACTCTTTTTTTTATGGAAAGGAGTGAAAATGGCAACAACAGGAATATGGAAAATTGAAAAGAGATTAGATAATGTATTGAATTATACAACTAATGCAGAAAAGACAATGAGTGAAGAAAGTTATAGAGAATTACACAATGTTATTGAATATATTGAGTCTGATTATAAAACAGAAGAACAACACTATGTTACTGGTATAAATTGTTCACCATCTACTGCACTTGAAGAAATGACTATAACCAAAAAAGAATATAACAAAACTGGTGGAATATTAGCATATCACGCTTTTCAATCGTTTGCAGAGGGAGAAGTAACACCAGAACAAGCACACGAAATAGGGATTAAGTTAGCAGAAGAAATGTGGGGGAATAGATTTGAAGTTGTTGTATCTACTCACTTAAATTCAAAACATTTTCATAATCACTTTGTTATAAATTCTGTATCATTTGCAGATGGGAAAAGGTATTACAACAAAAGAGAAACTTATGCAGAAATTCGCAGAATATCTGATGCACTATGTGAAGAAAATGGATTAAGTGTAATACAAGAAAAGCCGTGTAGAAATAGTAAGGTAAATTATCTTAAATATCAAAAAGAATATATAGAAAAGAATAATTACTATACAACTGCAAAACAAGATTTAGATCGTGCGATAGCTATGGCATATAATTATGAAGATTTTGAAAAGTTAATGAAAGCAATGGACTACGAACTTATTTATAGAGCAAATAAATTAAGCATAAAAAGAAGTCCATATAAAAAGAATATTCGCATACAAAGATACTTTGGCGAAGAATATAGTATAGATAATATTACAGATAGAATTTCAAAAACTTATGCACCAAGAGTTCCATTTATGGAGGCTTATGGAATAAATACAAATTATTATCCAATTAACTTAAAGAAAAGACCTCCTAGCACAGGAATATATGGATTATATTTGCATTATTGTTATTTATTAAAGGTATTTCCACAAAAACATAAATATCAAAAATTACCTCCATCGATTCGTGCAGATGTTAGAAAAATGGATATGATAGCAGAAGAAGTAAGACTGCTCGTTAGTAAAGAAATAAATACTAATGAGCAGTTTTTTTCATATAAAAAACAAATTGTAGATAAGTATGAAGATTTAATGACTAAAAGAAGTAGATTATGGAATCAACATAAGAAATCTAAAAGTAAAAGTGAAAAAGAGTCAATTCATCTTCAAATTGAAGAAATAAATAAAGAATTGAATCCACTACGAAAGGAGGTGGGATTATGTGATGATATAGAAAAAAGAATACCAACTATTAGGAAAAACCTAGATGAATTTTATTCAGAAAATGAAAGAAAGGAAGTGAGTAAAGATGAACACATCAGGTGACGCAGCAGAATCAATTATTAGAATGAGTTTGCAAGGAATAGAAGTTGCAGCAAGAATATCTGGAAGTGGTGCAAAAAATGTTGCAGTTTTACTTTGTGCAATTCTAAAAGAGCAAGAAAAAGTAAAAGGAAAAACTAAACTTGTAAATATGCTTAAATCTGGAAAAGAATTAAAAGTGTTTTCAGTTAAGTATGATGATTTAAAGAAATTCACAGAAGAAGCAAAAAGATATGGTGTTTTATTTAGTGCTTTAATTGATAAGAAACAAAAAAATGTAGATGGTATGGTAGATATTATGGTTAAAGCAGAAGATGCCGGTAAAATCAATCGTATAGTTGAAAGATTTAATTTAGCAACTATTGATACAGCAAGTATTAAAAGTGATATTCAAAAATCAAAAGAAAGCAAAGATAAAGGTATTGAAATTAAGAGTGTTGAAGAAAAACTTGTTGATGATATTTTATCTAAACCAGTAAGTAAGGAGGAAAATGAAATATCAAACCCCCAAGTGGCAAAGACAGAAAAAAGCCCTCTGTCAGAGCCTTCATTAGAGAACAAAAGAAAGTTAGAGGAGGGTGCTAAATTGGAAAAGCCATCTGTTAGAGAAAGAATAAAAGAAATCAAAAAAGAGAGAATGGCAACACCAGAATTAGATAAATCTAGCAAAGAAAAAGAAAAGAAATCTAAAAATAAAACAACAAAGCATAAGCATAAAAAGAAAAAGGAAAGAGGTAGATAATAAATGAGTAATATTGATGAAATTATTAAAAGTAATAATTCAAATGGTAAATCATTTGATAGAGATAGTTGGGTAAAGAAAAAACAAGAAGAAAGAGCAATGGCATATAAGTTAATGGACGAAACTGCTGATACAATTAGTAAAGATGATAGTTTATTTAAAATGTATTTAGATATACAAGGTAGCTTTGATAAATATTCAGTTGGAAATTGTCTGTTGATAACTTCACAAATGCCTAACGCTACTCAAATTAAAGATTTTGAAGGTTGGAAAGAGGCAGGAACATTTATTAAGAAAAATGCAAAAAGTATAACAATACTAGAGCCGGGCGACCAATATACAAGAGCAGATGGAACTGTATCAACTTCATATAATCCTAAAAAAGTATTTGATATATCACAAACCAATATGAAATCTAAACCTAGAAATGTATCTATGGCAGATAAAACAAAATTAACTGCGATATTAAATGAATGTCCTGTTGATGTAAAAGTTGTTGATGATATATCTGGAACAACTAGACTTGCTGAATGGAATAAAGATGATAATGTGTTATATGTTAGAAAAAATGAAGATATACACTCAACATTTGTTCAATTAGCACAAGAACTTGCAAGAGCAGGACTTGAAACAACAGGTAATACAGAATTAGATAATTTCAAATCTTCTTGTGTTGCTTATATGGTATGTAAAAAACATAGTGTAGATGTTACAAACTATGATTTAAAAACAATACCAGATTCAATGAGAAATATGACACCATCTGAAATTAGAAATGAATTAAGTTCTATGAGAAGTACAATGGAAGATATAAATAGTAGAATAAGCCAACATTATGAAAAAATGGCAAAAACACCTAAAAATAAAGATTACGAAAGATAGGAGGTATTTAAGTGAGGGAAGATGAAAAAGTATTAGTTCTTGATAAATACGAATTAGGTATAGTCATAAATGCTTTAAATCAGTTTAGAAATCAACTTATACGAGAAAAAAGAATAACAGAGCCAGTTGATGAAGTATTGCTGAAAGCGATTGATGCCCCAGATAAGAAAAAAGGATTTAGCAAGAAGAAAGAAGAAAGATGAACGAAGAAGTTAATCAAATCCCGAAATGGGTATATGCAATAGGTTTAATTCCTACGATATGGTTAGCACTTTTAATTGCTCCATCTATAAGTGGTGGATTACCACAGATTATTAAGGATTTTCCTACTATAATGGAGAATCCTTTTAATATATCTTTTTGTTCAGATAGTATAAAAGTTATTTTAATATTTATTGTAATGTATGTAATGGCAATAAGTATATATTTAGGAACAAGAAAGAATTATCGTAGGAGAGAAGAACACGGCTCTGCAAAATGGGGCAGTGCAAGTAGTGTTAATAAAAAGTATTGTCAAAATCCTATTTCAGATAATAAGTTATTAACTCAAAATGTAGCATTAGGTTTAAATGGAAAAATACACAGAAGAAACTTGAATGTATTAGTATGTGGTGGTAGTGGTGCAGGTAAAACAAGATTTTATTGTAAGCCAAATATAATGCAAACTAATACCTCTTTTGTTGTATTAGACCCAAAAGGTGAAATAGTAAGAGATACAGGACATTTATTAGAAAAGAAAGGTTATGAAGTAAGAGTTTTAGATTTAATAAATATGGAAAAAAGCCATTGCTATAATCCGTTTGTATATCTTAAAACTGATAATGATGTTCAAAAGTTAGTAACTAATTTATTTAAAGCAACAACACCAAAAGGGTCATCTAGCAATGATCCTTTTTGGGATACTGCAGCATCAATGTTATTATTAGCATTGATTTTTTATTTGAAGTATGAAGCACCAGAAGAAGAACAAAACTTTCCTATGGTTATGGAATTATTAAGAGTAGGTGAAGTTCACGAAGATGAAGAAAACTATATAAGTCCATTAGATGTATTATTTAATGATTTAGAAACAAAAGAGCCAGAACATATAGCAGTTAAATATTATAGAGATTATCATAGTGGCTCTGCTAAAACATTAAAATCTATCCAGATAACATTAGCCTCACGATTAGAAAAGTTTAATCTACAAACACTTGCTTCATTAACTGCTACTGATGAATTAGACTTGCCATCATTAGGAGAAAAGAAAGTTGCTTTATTTGCACTTATTCCAGATAATGATACAAGTTTTAATTTTTTAGTAAGCATTTTATATACACAACTGTTTCAGCAGTTGTTTTTTTTAGCCGACCATAAATATGGTGGTAGCCTACCAGTTCACGTTCATTTTGTAATGGATGAATTTGCGAATGTATCATTACCAGATGACTTTGACAAGATTTTATCTGTAATGAGGTCAAGGTCAGTATCAGTAAGCATAATATTACAAAATCTAGCCCAATTAAAAGCACTATTTGAAAAGCAGTGGGAAAGTATTGTAGGAAATTGTGATGAGTTTTTATATTTAGGTGGAAATGAACAATCCACTCATAAATATGTAAGTGAACTTTTAGGAAAAGAAACTATTGATACTAACACTTATGGAAAAAGTACAGGACATAGTGGTAGTTATTCTACCAATTATCAAATTAGTGGTAGAGAGTTAATGACTCCTGATGAAGTGCGATTACTTGATAATAGATATGCACTTTTATTTATAAGGGGCGAAAGACCAATTATGGATTTTAAATATGATATTTTAAAACATCCTAATGTGGCAATGACTACTGATGGTAAAGAAAAACCTTATAAACACGGAGGAACAGAAAATGCTATTGCATCAATAGTATTTGATGAAAATATTGAAAACTATGATTTCTCAAATATTGAAGAAATTGTAGGCGATTTTGAAATTATATCTTCAGAAGATATAGAAGAATATTTAAAAGGAAAAGGAGAATAGGAATATGAAAAAAGAAATTAAAAAATTACAATTAAGTAAGAGAGGAAAAAAATTATTTAAAATGTACGCAATGGCAATTTGCATAGGTGCTTTAACAGTTGGAACAAGTATGAATGTTCTAGCTGCAGATGACCCTATGACAGTTGTAAATAATTTATCTGATTTTATCTTTGGTTTAATTAGAGCAGTAGGTATGATTATACTAGGATTTGGTATAGTTCAAGTAGGATTATCATTAAAAAGCCACGATCCAAGTCAAAGAGCAAATGGATTCTTAACATTAGCAGGTGGAATTGTAATCACATTTGCAAAAGAAATTCTTAATATGATTACAGGCTAATTATCAAAGGGCAAGGATAAAACTTGCCCTAATTTTTATTATACAAGGAGGTGTTAATATTGAGTGATAATTGGGTAGTGCAGAATTTACAAAATGCACTAGATACTTGGAATTCAAAATTAAGTGAAATATGGACTTTAATAACGCAGACACCAGAAACATTTAAAGGTGGTGCGATATGGAATACAATTCTTAATATTCACGGAGCAGTTCAAGCAATAGGACTTGCTTTATTAGTTTTGTTTTTTGTAGTTGGTGTAATGAAAACTTGTGGCTCATTTGCAGAAGTAAAAAAACCAGAACACGCATTAAAACTCTTTATTAGATTTGCGATAGCAAAAATAGTAGTAACCTATGGATTAGATTTATTATTATCATTATTTAAAATAGTGCAGGGAGTTATAGGAACAATAATGAATGCATCTGGATTTGGTAGTGCAACACAGACAGTAATGCCACAAGAAATTATTACAGCAGTTGAAAGTTGTGGCTTTTTTGAAAGCATACCATTATGGGCAGTTACCTTAATTGGTGGATTATTGGTAACAGTATTATCTTTTATTATGATAATGACAGTATATGGTAGATTCTTCAAATTATACTTATATACTGCTATATCACCAATTCCATTATCTACTTTTGCAGGAGAGCCTACACAACAAGTAGGAAAGAGTTTTATTAAATCGTATTGTGCTGTTTGTTTAGAGGGTGCAATAATCGTATTGGCTTGTATTATATTTTCTTTATTTGCATCTAGTCCACCAGTTGTTGATACGAGTGTAGCAGCAGTAACGCAAGTATGGAAATATATAGGCGAATTAGTATTTAATATGCTTGTATTAGTTGGAACTGTGAAAATGGCAGATAGAGTTGTAAGAGAAATGATGGGATTATAAGAAAGGGATGAATTATTATGTTAGATTTTATAGAAAAAGAGAAATTAAGAATTGAAGAAATTTTAAAAAATGATGAAGAACACCAAAATAAAAAAGTGGATTATATTTTATATAATAAAGAAACACAAGAAACAAACACATTAGCAAGTGATCCTTATGGTGAAGAAGCAATAGAATTTAAGCCACAGACAAAAGATAGTAAAGAGGGATATTGGAATGTTCCAGAATGGGATTATAATTTTGATTATTATATATATAATCTTTTGGAAGAAAATTGGGAAATTGGTTATATGACACCAGAAGTTCACTATGGTATATGGAATTCAATAAATGAATTATATCCAGAAGATATAGATTATAAAGAGGGAGTTCAAAAATATTTGAAATATTGTAAAGAAAATAATATTTCAAAAGAATATTTAGATAAACAAATGGAAAATGAAATTCCAAATGTTAATACACCAGATATTATGAAATATTTAGATGATTTAGAAGTTAGTGATACTTTTGAATATAAAGGTTATTTCATAGAAGTAGATGACTATAATCTTGATAATGAAGATGAGAATATAATTCAAATATATGAAAACGAGCAAAGTTATATAGATGGCGAAAATATTGAAAGTATTTCATTAAGTAAGTATGGATTAAGACAAAATATAAAAGATTATATAGATGAAACTTATTTTCAACCAGAAAGAGAACAAACTCATAATGAATGTAAGATAGATGTGCAAAGTGAAAAAGCATATCTATCTTTTGTTTTGGGTTATGATTTTTTACAAGATATGTTAAAAAAATCTGGAACACCAGAATGTGATACAAATTATGATTTTTGTAATTATGTGGCTGATAAGTTTTTAAAGAGTGAAGAATATAAAAATACTAGATATTCTACTTATGAAATGTTAGAACAATGGCTTACAGATAATAAAGCACAAATACAATATGATTATTTTGAATATACAGGCAAAGAATATGAAACCTATAAAGAAAAATCTTTATTATTACAAGGATATAGAAATGAGCAACCTGTTGCATTAGTAGAGAGAAAATTTGAAGAAAATGTAGAATATGTAATAGCTTTTAATTATGAAATTAAAAATAATGAGTTGTCTTGGGGATATGGATATTATTATGATGATAATTTTGATAAAGCAATAAAAGATTATCAAAAAGTAATTTTAGGTGGAGATTTAGCAGATACCTTTTCAGAAAAGAAAGACACTTTAAAAGTAAAAATAATAGGTATAGATAATTGGGATAGACCGGTATATCAAGATGAAAAAGGTAAGTTATATAAAGATATCAATTTGGGAACTGGTTGTTTAGCATTATGTTCTGCAACAAATAATCAATTTTATGGAGAGCCAGATACACCAATATCTGACAATATAAATATTGAAGTTGTTAAGAATTTTAACAAAAATAAGAATAAAGATATGGAAAGGTAGTGATTTAATTGGAGGAAAAAGAAAGCAGAAAGGCTTTATTTAATACAAAAATTGCTAGTGATATGAAATACAATGGTAAAATTGTGACTATTATTGATTATATAAAGGGTAAGGATATTTATTGTGATAGATATGTTGTTAAATTTCCAGATGGCACTATAAAAGATAATATTATGAGTTGTGAACTCAATTTTAATTATAAACAAAAAAATAAAGAAAGGAGTAGATAAAATTGGAAGTCAAGATAAATAGAGAAATAAGAGATTATACAGAAAGTATATTTTTTGGACTGTCAATGCGACAGTTCTTTTTTTCTTTAATGGCTTGTGGAGTAGCAGTGCTACTCTATTTTTTATTAAAAGGAAAGTTTGGAATTGAAACATTATCTTGGGTATGTATTTTAGGTGCTGCACCTTTTGCTGCACTTGGATTTATAACTTACAACGGAATGACTGCTGAAAAGTTTATTTATGCTTGGATTAAATCAGAGTTTTTAATTCCTAAACATTTAACTTTTAAACCAACAAATTATTACTATGAATTATTAAAAGACAAAATTGAAAAGGAGGATTTAAAGAATGAAAACATTGAAAATGTTGTTCAAACAAGATAAAGAAGTATTTGTAGTTCCGAAAGGAGTGCAAGATATAATCCCAGTAAATAGAATATGGCAAGATGGCATATTTCAAGTAGGGAAAAATAAGTTTTCTAAATGTTTTAGATTTACAGATATAAATTATGCAGTTGCAAGTAGAGCAGATAAAGAGGCTATGTTTTTAGAATATAGTGAATTATTAAATTCTTTTGATACTGGTGCAACTACAAAAATAACTATATTAAATAGAAGATTAAATAAAGTTGATTTTGAAAAAAATATATTACTACCATTAGCAGAGGATAACCTTGATGAATATAGAAAAGAATATAATAAAATGCTTTTAGATAAAGGAACAGGTGCTAATGGAATAACACAAGAAAAGTTTATAACTATTTCAGTTAATAAAAAAAGTATTGAAGAAGCAAGAAATTATTTTGCTAGAATAGGTGCTGATTTAACAAATCATTTTTCACAATTAGGCTCAAAATGTATAGAACTTGATGCAGTTGATAGATTAAGAATGTTTCACGATTTTTATAGAGCAGGAGAAGAAAATTCATTTACTTTTGACTTTATTCAAAATATGAGAAAAGGACATAGTTTTAAAGATTTTATATGTCCAGATACAATGGAGTTTGAAAAAGATTATTTTAAAATGGGTAATAAGTATGGTAGAGTTATCTTCTTAAAAGAATATGCTAGTTATATTAAAGATAATATGGTAGCAGAATTAACAGACTTAAATAGAAATATGATGATGAGTGTTGATGTTATACCAGTTCCTATGGACGAGGCAGTAAGAGAAGTAGAAAATAGAAGATTAGGAGTGGAAACAAATATAACAAATTGGCAAAGGCGACAAAATTCAAATAATAATTTTAGTGCCGTAATTCCTTATGATATGGAACAACAAAGGAATGAGTCAAAAGAGTTTTTAGATGATTTAACAACTCGTGACCAAAGAATGTTTTTATCAGTTCTAACAATGGTGCATACTGCTGATACAAAAGAACAATTAGATAGTGATACAGAAAGTTTATTAACTACTGCAAGAAAGCATTTATGTCAGTTTGCAATATTAAAATGGCAACAAATTGATGGACTTAATACTGCAATGCCTTTTGGAGTTAGAAAAATAGACGCATTAAGAACATTAACAACAGAATCACTTGCAGTTTTTATTCCGTTTAGAGTGCAAGAAATAAATCACGAAAATGGAATATATTATGGACAAAATGTTATAAGCAAAAATATGATAATTGCTGATAGAAGAAAACTATTAAATGGTAATAGTTTTATATTAGGTGTATCTGGTAGTGGTAAATCATTTACAGGGAAAAATGAAATAGTTTCTGTAATACTTCGCGATCCAAATGCAGATGTAATAATTATTGACCCAGAACGCGAGTATTCACAACTTATAAACGCATTAGGTGGCGAAGTTATACACATTTCTGCAACAAGTAATAATCATATAAATGCTATGGACTTAAATAGCGAATATGGAGATGGTGCAAATCCTGTTATATTAAAATCAGAGTTTATATTATCACTATGCGAACAGTTAATAGGTGGTAGCAATTTAGGTCCAAAGCAAAAGAGTATTATTGATAGATGTACTGCACAAGTGTATAGACATTATCAACAAGGAAACTATCAAGGAACTCCACCAACATTACAAGATTTTAGAGAAGAATTATTAAAACAAAGTGAGCCAGAGGCAAAAGAAATAGCACTTGCTATTGAATTGTTTACAGATGGAAGTTTAAATACTTTTGCTAAAAATACTAATGTTGATACAAATAATAGACTTATCTGTTATGATATTTTAGATTTAGGAAAACAATTACTCCCTATTGGTATGTTGGTAGTGTTAGATAGTATTTTAAATAGAATAACAATGAATAGAGCAAAAGGTAGAAATACCTTTATTTTTATTGATGAAATTTATTTGTTATTCCAACACGAATATTCAGCCAATTTCTTATTTACTTTATGGAAAAGAGTAAGAAAATATGGGGCTTATTGCACAGGTATTACACAAAATGTTGATGACTTATTACAAAGTCATACTGCAAGAACAATGTTAGCAAATTCAGAGTTTATAGTAATGCTTAATCAAGCAAGTACAGATAGATTAGAACTTGCTAAATTATTAAATATTTCTGATTTACAAATGAGTTATATAACTAATGTAGGTGCAGGACAGGGATTATTAAAAGTAGGTAGTTCATTAGTTCCGTTTATAAATAAATTCCCAACTAATACAAAGTTATATAAACTTATGACTACAAAACCGGGAGAAGGAAACTAATAGGAGGTGTAGAAAATGGCAGATATCAAAGTAAAGGATATTGCTAAAAAAAGTATAAAAGCAATAGATAAATCTGCTATTGCAACAGAACGATTTAAAGATACTATTGTTCATACAAAACAAAAGGCAGAGAACACTTATAGTGATAATGGAAATATATATCAAGATGGTAGTGATAAAATACAATTTATAACAAATAGGGCAGTTGATGAAACTGCCCATAATTTTAATAAGTATGGAAAAAAAACATTCGTTGAAACAAAGAAGAATATTAAAAAATCTACTTTAAAGATAAAAGCATTTAAAGAAAATAAACTAGCTGAAAAAAGTATAAAGGGTGCAAAAGGTGTAAAAGGTGTTGCTAAAAATACTAAAACAACAATTAAAACAAGTAAGGAAGTAGCAAAAAATGCAAAGAAAGTAGCACAACAATCAGTTAAAGCAAGTCAAAGAGCAGTAAGATTAGCAAGAGAAACTGCAAGAAGAACTGCACAAGGAGTTAAAGTGGCTGTAAAAGCAACAGTTTCTGCAATTAAAGCAATAATAGCGGGAACAAAAGCCTTAATTGCTGCACTTGTTGCAGGTGGTTGGGTAGCAGTAGTTGTTATTATGGTTATTTGTTTAATAGCATTGTTATGTAGTTCAATATTTGGGATTTTCTTTTCTAGTGAAGATACTGGTGGAACTAAAACAATGAACACAGTAGTTAATGAAATAAATCAAGAAATGGCAAATAAAATTACCAATATTCAAAACAACAACACTTATGATGATTACACGATAGATTCTGATCGTGCAGAATGGAAAGAAGTATTAGCAATATATACAGTAAGAATCTCAAAAGGGACAAATGAAACAGATGTAATAACTCTTGATGATAATAAAATAGCAATATTAAAAGAAGTTTTTTGGGATATGGATTCTATTTCTTCAGAAGTTAAAACAGAAAAGATAAAGAATGATGAGGGAATTGAAGAAGAAAAGAAAATATTGCATATAAAAATATCTTCTAAAAGTGTTGAAGATATGTCAAAAGAATATGCATTTAATACTGCACAGAAAAATCAATTAAATGAATTGATGAGTGAAGAATATGCAAATTTATGGTCATCTGCAATATATGGTAGTCCATTAGGAAGTCCTAATATTGTTCAGATAGCATTATCACAAGTTGGTAATGTTGGAGGACAACCTTATTGGAGTTGGTATGGATTTAATTCTCGTGTAGAATGGTGTGCTTGTTTTGTATCTTGGGTAGCAAATCAAGCAGGATATATAGAATCAAATATTATTCCTAAATTTGCAGGGTGTCAAAATGGTATTGATTGGTTTAAAGCAATGGGTCAATGGAAAGAAAAAGGTTATATTCCAAGAGAGGGAGATATAATATTCTTTGACTGGGAAGTAGATGGTAGTGTTAATCACGTTGGTATTGTAGAAAAAGTAGAAAATGGAAAAGTCTATACAGTAGAGGGAAATTCTACTGATGATATGTGCCGACAAAAAGAATATAGTATAAATAGTCAATATATATTTGGTTATGGAACACCTGCATATTAATTTGAAAATCAGGCATTATATTAATGTCTGGTTTTCATATTTTTAATTCAGCGATACCACCTCGTGTTTATATTTTGCTTAAAAATATAAACTAGAAATGGTGGTGTTAGTTATGAAAAGTAATATTAGAAAAATATTAAGTGAAAATATTAAATATTATAGATTTAAAATGAAATACACACAAGAAACTTTGGCAGAAAAAACAGATTTAAGTGCTAGATATATAAGTGATATAGAAAATGAAAATGGAAATATCCCAATAGATACATTAGAAAACATAGCTAATATTTTAAAAGTTGAGCCATATATGTTATTAAAAGAAATAAAACATAAAAAGATACCTAAAAGAGTCAATATGAAAAATTGATTTTTTTTATTGAACTGACATTTCTATATTTTTTGGGGCAAATTGTAGAAAAAAATTTCTTTTTGTATTATAATGAATAATAGGAGGAGAAATAAAATGAAAAAGAAAAATATAGTTATGGTTATCATTGTTGTAATTATTTTACTAATATTGATAATTTTAGGTTTTAATAAATTTAATGAATCGAATTTTAAACAATACGATTTAAATTATGAAGAATTAGAAGAAGATATTAAATCTATAAAGAAAAGTGGGAAAATAATAAACGCAAAATATATTGCTTCAGAATATGATACATCTCCTAGTTATCAAGGTGATGGTTATGTTATTACTCAAATATATGGTGGAGATGCAAACGAATTTGTTATTTATCACGAGGGTAAAGTTATTTGGGAATATGTATATAAAATTCCTTTAACAAATTAAGACTATTATACGAGGAGTGATAAGAATGAAAAATGAAAAGAAATACAAAAATGGATTAGGAATTGCATCGTTAATATTATTTTTAATTGGGATTATAGTCTTAGGACTAGGTGTTCTATTTAAACATCTTGATGGCTCTGAATATAGTGGATTTTTTATAGTGTTTGCTATATTCTTTGCAGGTGTTCCGTTTCTGGTTAGTGGAGTGTTGTCAATTATCAATATTTTTAATTATTATTCTAAAAAAAGCACTATTAAATGTAATAAGTTTTTCTTAATATTTGATTGGTTTGTTATAGCAATTACAATAGTGCCTTATGCTTGTATTCAAATCTATAATATAATATTATTTATAATAAATATGATAGGATGGTAAAAATGAAAAAAGAAACTAAAAAATTAGAAAATACAATTATAAATAATGTAGAGGTAGAAACGATAGAAACAACACCAGAAGATGGTTTTGTACACGATAGTGTAATTAGACCAACAAAAATGCAACATTATGGAAAAGATAATACAATGTATCATAAAGGTTATTCAAAAACATTTACATATACTACAAATGATCCAAGAATAACAAGACCATTTATTAAAATAATGTGTGGAATATTTTTGGCAATTGGATTAGTAATGTTGTTATTATTTAGAGATATATTTTTTGGAATTATATTTATATCGGTGTCTATATTTACATATTTTAAAGCAAATAAGGATATAGATAAAGTAGCAGAAGAATTAAAACAGCAAGGTAAAGATGTGACAATAGATTCGAAAGAAGAAGCAGAACAAATAAAAAACGAATTTGTTGGTACAATTAAAGGTGGTATGAACGATGCAATATCAAGCACTTTTACAAAAAATAATTTTAAGTGGTTTATAAAAGCAAGTTTACCAATTTATGCTATTGTGGTTATTCTTGCAAGTTTATTATTAGGTATTTTTGTAAATGTATTTTTAGGATTATTTATCTTTGGATTATTAACAATAGGTGGATTTCTTTACTTTTTTATATTATCTAAAATATTTAAACATTAAAAATTATAAAGACATATTATTTGAATTGACAAATAGTATGTTTTTTTATTGAACTGACATTTCTACATTTTTTTTGTAAAATATGCTTGAAATAATAATTTTTATGGTATAATTGATAATAGGGAAAGGAGTATGATTTATGTATTGTTCAAAATGTGGAACACAAAATGACACAAACAATAATTTTTGTCAAAAATGTGGAGGGGTGTTAGAAAAAAATAATTTTGTAAATATGAGTGAAAATAATATAAATAATAATTATCAGCCTCAACAAGTAACAGGTTATCAACCAACTGAAATGAAAGTAGAGAGTCAAAATACATTTAATAGTCAGCAACAAAATCAAAATGCAGCAAGTTATAATAACAATGAAAAGAAATCAAATAAATTGGGAGTAGTTTCTTTAATTTTAGGTATAATTTCTTTTCTTACTTCATTAGTTTTCTTAATATCTATACCAACAGGTGTTACTGGATTGATATTGGGAATTAAGAGCAAAGTAAAAAATGGTGTAAGTAAAGCAGGTATAGTTTTAAGTATTATAGGTCTTGCTTTAACTGGTTTATTTATTGCCATTGCAACATTGTTACCAAGTAGTAATACATATTATGGAGATGGATATAGTTTAGAGTATGATAGAAATTGGTCAATAACAACTTTATCTGGTGGACAAGAGGCTTTCCAATATCAAAATGAAAAATCATTTTTAGCACCTATTGGAAAGAGCGCATTATCAGATTCAACATCTAATTTTGATACACTTTCTGGTCAAAAAGAATTGTATCAAGCGTTTTATGATTATTGGAATAATGAAAGCAGTAATAGTAGTACATTAAAAGTTTTTAATGGAAGTAATGGATTTAGTGAATTAACTGATGATATTTATTATGCTACATATACTTATGGTGTTTCTGCTACAAAGATTAGAGGTAAATATATTTTACTTGTATCTACTGAAAAGAATGCAGTATTATCATTTATGACTAATGCGAGTGAAAATGTAGAAGATAATGATAGAAAAGCATTAGAATTGTTAAAAAATATAAATATATATGAACAAACTTCTACAAAACCAGACAATAATTCAGATGATAATGTGATTTATGATGATGATTTGTATAACTCATTAAATTCTTTAAGAAATTGGAATAGATATTCAGAATTAAGAACAGGGAATTTAGGTAAAGTTAAATCAATAAATGGTGGTTGGAGAATTTTAAGTGACTCAGAAACTTATTGGAAATTTGAAAACGGACAATTTTGGTGGTATAAGTCTGTTAATGATTTAAATGATAATTACTGGTATGGTACAACTCAAGTATTAACTGGTAAAGCAGGATTGACAGTAGCCGGTATAGATGAAAGCAAATTAGATACAATAGTTTCTAATAGTTCTGGAAATGTAACAGTAAATGATGTATATACAATCGTTTGCACACCAACTAAAATTATTTCTGGTGGTGTTGATAAAAGCGATACCAATATACCAGAAGGAACAACTTGGACTTATGTATGGATATTAGTAGATCACGGAACAGAAGGAATAGAAGCTCAAGTTCTTAATACAGGAAATTATGATACAAGTTATTATGTTAAAATAGCAGATTAGAAAGGAAGATGTTTATATGTATTGTTCAAAATGTGGAAATAACAACAATGAAAATAACGAATATTGTGTTAAATGTGGAAATAAATTAAATATTGAAACAAATAATTCAAATTTACTTTTAAACAAAAAAACATTTTTAATTCTTTCTATAATATCTTTAATTATACCTTTTGGAGTATATGTATCAGATATAATTTTACAAACACCATCTATATATGGCAGTGAATTTGATTTTATTACTGCAGTATTGTTATTTATTGTAGTGGCAGTAATATCAGTTCCTAGTTTAGTTTTGATGATTTTGAACATTATTAGTTCAAGTAAAAAACAAAACACAAAAGGTTTAGTAATTGCAGAATTGGTTTTTGTTTGTATTAACTTGTTAATGGTAATATGGCTTGGTTTTCCTAGTCAAGAAAGTTTACCAACAAAAATAGGATTTATATTAGGTTTAATTATTTCATTGGCTATGGCAACAGGGTATATAACAAAACTAATAAGAAAAAAATACTAATTAAAAATTCCACTTATTAAAAGTGGAGTTTCTTTTTTTATATAGAACTTGCAGTTCTATATTTTTTTGGGAATATTATTATAATTATTGCATTATTTTGTCTAAAAATATATTATTATAAAGTAAACTATGGTATAATAAAATAGGTAATTTAGATTAAAGTTGGTTATGTTTAAAGAGAAAAATCAAAATGAATTATTACTAACTTTAAAGTTAGTTTTTTATTGGAGGAAAAATGAAAAAGGAAATACTATATATAATTTTTAGACCTATATTTACATTTATATTTAAGATATATTATAATCCTACAATTATAAATAAAGAATATATACCTAAAAAAGGTGCTGCAGTTATAGCAGGAAATCATAAACACGCATTAGATCCTATTTTAGTAGATGTATGCACAAAGAGAGTAGTACATACACTTGCAAAAAAAGATTTACACGACGGAAAATTTGGTTGGTTTTTTAGAGCAATAGGTACAATACCAGTAGATTTAAAAGCAAAGCATAATAAACAATCATTAACAACTGCAATAGATTATTTGAAAAAGGATTCTTTAATAAATGTATCACCAGAGGCAAAAAGAAATTATACAAAAGAAATATTATTACCATTTAAAGTTGGTGCAGTTGTAATGGCACAAAGAACAAATTGTAAAATAGTTCCTTACTCAATAACAGGAGATTATAAATTTAGAAGTAAGAATTTAAAAATAACATTTGGTAAGCCGTTAGATGTTTCTAAAATGACAGTTGAAGAAGCAAATGAGTTATTATTTAATAAAGTGAAAAAATTATTGATAGATGCAGGAAAGTAGTGAATATATATGAAAAGTAGTAAAGTAAAAACTCCTTGGTATGATTTTTATGATGGAGTTAAACCTCATTTAGAATATCCAGATATTTCTATATATAATATGTTAGAAGATTCAATGAAAAATCGTGAGGATTATATTAGTTATAATTATTATGGAACAAAAAAGACATATAAAGAATTTATTGCGCAAATAGATAAATGTGCAAGAGCTTTAAAAAGTTTAGGAATTAAAGCAACAGAAAGAGTTAGTATCTGTATGCCAAATACACCAGAGGCAATAATTGCATTTTATGCTATAAATAAGATAGGTGCAGTTGCTAATATGATTCATCCGTTATCAGCAGAAAATGAGATTAAATATTTTTTAAATATTTCTAAAAGTAAATATGTAATAGCAATAGATATTGCATTTAATAAGATAAATCATATTGCAAATGATACAAATTTAAAAAAGTGTATTGTTGTATCAGCAAAAAATTCAATGCCTATGTATCTTAAAATAGGATACCAACTGACAAAAGGAAGAAAAATAAAATTAGAAAAAAGTGATTTGAATTTATCTTGGAATGATTTTATTAAATTAGGAGAAGATTACAATAAAAAAATAAAAAGTGATTTTAAAGGAAATAATGTTGCTGCAATTTTATATAGTGGTGGAACAACAGGGTATCCAAAAGGAATAGAATTAACTAACTTAAACTTTAATGCTTTGGCAATTCAAAGTTTTGAAGCCTGTCAGTGTTTAAAAGAAAAGGATAAGGTATTATCAATAATGCCAGTATTTCACGGATTTGGACTTGGAATTTGCATACATACTGTTCAATATTTTGGTGGAACAAGTATATTATTACCACAATTTAGTGCAAAGACATTTGATAAATTATTGAAAAAATATAAGCCAAATATAATAGCAGGTGTACCTACTTTGTATGAGGCACTATTGAAAAACAAAAATTTAGATGGATATGATTTATCATTTTTAAAATGTGTGATTTCAGGTGGGGATTCTCTTTCTATTAGTTTGAAAGAAAAAGTTGATACATTTTTGAAAGAACACGGTGCTAACATTCAAATAAGAGAGGGATATGGACTAACAGAATGCGTTACCGGAAGTTGTTTAACTCCAATGAATTATTATAGAAAAGGAAGTATAGGAATTCCATATCCAGATACATATTATAAAATTGTTAAACCTAATACAGAGGAAGAATTACCTTTTGGAGAAGAAGGAGAAATATTGATTAGTGGTCCTTCTGTTATGAAAGGATATTTGGATGATGAAAAAGAAACTAAACTAACGTTAAGAAAACATAAAGATGGTTTAACTTGGATGTACACAGGAGATTTAGGTTATATGGATAAAGATGGATTTATCTATTTTAAACAAAGGTTAAAAAGAATGATAATAAGTTCTGGATATTGTCTGTATCCACAATACATAGAAAATATTATTGATTCACATCCAAAAGTTCTTATGTCTTGTGTAATAGGAATAGATCATCCTTATAAAGTTCAAGTTGCAAAGGCATTTATTGTATTAAGAAATGGTTATACTGATGATGATGATTTGTTAAAAGAAATAAAAGAACATTGTGAGAAAAATTTGGCACGATATTCGTGGCCAACTGAATATGAATTTAGAAGTGAATTGCCTAAAACATTAGTAGGAAAAATAGCATATTCAAAACTTGAAGAAGAAGAAAGGGGTAAAAATGAAAACAAATAAATTAACAGTTCTTCTTATTCATCCAGAAATTTCAAGAACTAAATATAATTTTGTTGGAATAATTGAAAATGAATGTTTAGAACTTGAATATATTTCTGCACTTTTAAAAGAAAAAGGTCATAATGTAGAAATATATGATGGACAAGTAGAAAAGAAACCTGTAATAACAAAAATAAAAGAATGCAATCCCGATATTGTATATGTATGTGGTAGAACAAGACAAGAAAACTTTATGCTAGAATATTGTAATGAAGCAAAAAAACACAACAATGAAATAATAACAATAATTGGTGGTTTACACGCACAATTATGTTATGAAAGAATGTATAAAGACTTCGTAGATTACATTTTAACAACTTTTGATATATATAAAATATTAGATATAATAGATTATCATTTTAGTAATAAAAAGGTTGATTTAGATAACATAGAGGGTATTTGTTATAAAAAAGATAGTTCTTGGGTAAAGAATAAACAATGTGCTTTTGATATAAATAAATTACCTTTACCAGATAGAACATATTTTTATGAACATCCTAAAAATTATAGATATTTGGAATTAGAACATTCAGCTTGGGTAAGAACTGCTTATTGTTGCCCATATCGTTGTAAATTTTGCCATAGAAATAAAATGAATATGGGAAAATATGTATGTAGAGATATTAAAGATGTAGTTGAAGAAATTGAAAATATCAAATCAGATAATATCTATATTGTAGATGATGACTTTTTGTTTAATAAAGATAGATTATATGAGTTTATTAAATTGATAAGAGAAAAAAATATTAAAAAGAAATATATTTGCTATGGTAGATCAGATTTTATTGCTAAAAACGAAGAATTGATGTCTGAATTAAAAGATATTGGATTATATTATGTGTTAGTTGGTTTAGAGGCAATAAATGATAATCAACTTTTAGACTATAACAAAAACTCTAATGTTACAAACAATGTAAAAAGTATAGAGATTTGTAATAAATTAGGTATAAATATAATGGGAATGTTTATTGTAGATTTAGATTATACACCAAAGGATTTTAAAATATTGTATAAATGGATTAAAAATCATAACCTAAAACATATTGCTATATCTATATTTACACCAGAGATGGGAATAGAAACTTATGAAATGTATAAAGACAAACTTATTACAGATAATCCATCACATTGGGATTATTTACATTTAGTTGCCAAACCTACTAAAATGAGTGTAAAAAGATATTATTTTAATTATTATAAATTACTTATTAAATTGTTTTTGAAAGCCAAAAGAGAGGGAGTTTATGATTTTATAGACTATGGGGACTATATAATGTCATTTATTAAAAATATTTTTAAAACGAAAAGGAGTAATGATGATGAATAAAAAACAAGAAACAGAAAATAAAGTAAAAAAAATAATTCCTAGTAAATTAGAAACAGGATTTCAACAAGTATTATATAAAACAATAGGAAAACATATTCCAAAAAGTATGACACCAAATCAAGTGACTTTAATAGGTGCAATAGGTGGTTTAATTGGAATTATATGTGCATTTTTATCAAAAATAAATCCATTGTTTTTAATAGGGACAATATTTGGACTTTTATGCCATTTGATTTGTGATGATTTAGATGGTTATGTTGCTAGAACAAGAAATATGACTTCTACTGCTGGGGGATATTTTGATTTATTAACAGATATATTACATATAACATATTTAATAATCGCACTTGCATTTGCAGGATTTGTAAGTTTTGAAATTTCAATATTTTTAGTTCCGGTATATGCTTTAATTATTTTTACTGCTATGAACTATATATTATATTTAAAGGAATTTTTATTTCCAAGATTAGGACCGATAGAAACACATTTGTTTTTTGTAGTTTTATGTATTGGTAGTATGGTATTAGGAACAAACGATATTATAAATATAAATGGTTTTGGATTAAAGTTTGCAGATGTTGTATTTATAGTAGGTGGAATTCCTATGTATTATGAAATGATTAGATTACAAATTCAATTATTTAAAAGGTTAAGTAAAAAAGATGAAGAAGAAAGAAAATCAAAATAATTATATTTATGTTGTTTTAGTTAAAGCACTAACAGGATTAGGAAAGTTTGCTAGATTAACTGGCAAGTATGACTATACTCATATTGCTGTTTGTTTAGATGAAAATTTAAATAAATTTTACACTTTTTCCCGAAAAAAACATTATTCTCCTTTTGATTGTGGCTATATGGTAGAAACATTAGATTGTTATGCTTTTGGTAAAAATAAAAATGTAAAATTAAAAATTTTTAAAGTGCCAGTATCAAAAGTAAATAAAGAAAAAATAGAAGAATATATAAATAAAGTATCTAACGATTCAAGCTATATATTTAACTTCTATTCTATGATTACAATGTCAATTTGTCACGGATTTAAAGTTTATAAAGCACATAATTGTATGTCTTTTGTTAGTGAAATTATAGAGTTATCAGAGGCAGTTAATATGTCAAAGCCTTATTATAAATACAATATTAAGGAAATAGATGAATTGCTATCTGAATATTTATATAAGGAAGATTTTTTTGAAAAGAAAAAGATAGAAATGAAAGACTATATGAATTATGTTGGGTTAATAAAAAACACCTTCTATTTTATAAAATTGAATAGCAAACTTATTTATAGAATAATAGCGAAAGGAAAAGAGAAAGATGAAAAGTAATTCTAAAAAATTTACAGAATATGCTTGGAAAATGCTTTTGAGTTTTGGATTTGTATATTTATTTTTCTATAATGGAAGACAAAATATCAATTTGGTAATGACTCAAATGGCAGAAGATTTTGGAACAACAACAACTGCTATTGTTGTTATTTCATCTTCGCTATTCTGGTGTTATGCTTTTGGGCAATTAGTCAACGGAAGACTTGGTGCATATTTTGGATATAAGAAATTTATGATAATTGGCATTGTAATGTCCACTATTATGAATATTTTAATTTCATTTCAAAGTTCAATATTAGTAATATCTATACTTTGGGGATTAAATGGTTATTTTCAATCTATGGTTTGGGCAAATGGAATAGGAGTTTTAAACAAATGGTGGACGAAAGAAAAAAGAGGATTTGCGACAGGTATTGCAACGGCTTTTTCTGGTTTAGCACAAGTTGTTACATATTTGAGTGTATCATTATGTATAGGATTATTCCCAGAATTAGGGTGGAGAGCAGGATTTAGATTTCCTATAATTCCAATTTTGTTTTTCCTAATTCCATTTTGCATTTTATTTAAGGAAAAGCCAGAAGATGTTGGATTAAAGCCAATTATAAAAGAGAAAAATAAACAAGCTGAAAGAAAAAATTTCTTTTATCCTTACAAAAAACTTTTTAGCAAACCTAAAATGATTTTGTTTTGTATTATTTCTGCAATAGCAGGAATTGGAAGATATGGACTTTTAACTTGGATACCAAGTTATTTTATGGAATCAATGGGACTTTCTATTAAAGATGGAATATTCAGTTCAATTCTTTTGCCGATAGGACAAGCACTTGCAATGTTTGTATTTCCTTTTCTTACTGATAAATTATTTAAAGGTAAAAGAGAGCCAATGTTAGCGTTAGCATCAATTTTAACATTCGTTAGTATGATTACTTTTCCATTTATACATTCACAAAGTATAGCGTCAATAGTATTGTTTATAGTGGGAATTTTCAGTATGATTACTGGTGTTATTTGGTCAGTAGCAGGAGATATAGGTGGTAGTGAATATTCATCAACTGCAACAGGCATACTAGATTGGTCTGTTTATATGGGAGCTGCAATCCAAGCATTTATATTTGGATTAGTAAAAGATACGTTCGGTTGGAGTGCGATTTTTATTACAATAGGATGTTTATATATTGTAATACTTGCTTTGACTATTGTATCAAGTAGAATTAAGGAGTGTGAATAAAAATGAAAGCAATAATATTTAATTCTGGATTAGGAAGTAGAATGGCAGGACTTACTGAAAATAATCCAAAATGTATGGTTAAATTGTATAATCAAGAAACTATATTTGAAAGACAAATAAGAATACTTAGTGCTTGTGGAATAAAAGATTTTATCATTACAACTGGACCATTTAAAGAACAATTATATGAAGTAGCAAATAAATTTGAAAATTTAAATTTTCAGTTTGTTGCTAACGATGATTATAAAAATACTAATTATATTGTATCAATGAATAATGCTTATGATTATTTAGATGATGATGTATTGTTACTACACGGGGATTTAGTTTTCAATAAGAATTTAGTAATTAAGTTATTAAAAAATGAAAATAAATCTGTATGTCTTTATAATGAAAAAAAAGCATTGCCTGAAAAAGATTTTAAAGGAAGATTTAAAGATAATAAGTTATTAGAAGTATCAGTAAACATATTTGATAATGATTGTTATGCTTTTCAGCCGTTATATAAATTAGATAAAAAAGATTTACAATTATGGAAAGATAAAGTTGCTGAATTTGTTAAAAATGGAAATGTAAAGGTATATGCTGAAAATGCTTTAAATGAAATTACTGATAATATGAATATATATGGAATGTCATATAAAGATGATTACATAGATGAAATTGATAATGAAGAAGATTATAATAGAGTTTCTGCAGAAATAAAAGAATTTGATTATAAAGAACAAAGCATTTAATTCTAAAACTGACATTTCTACAATTTTTTTGCAGAAATTATAGAAAAAAATTCCTTTTTGTATTATAATGAATAATAGGAGGAGGATCATTATGAAAAAGAAAACTTTATTTATTGTTTTAGGGATAATTTTAGTTTTAGTAATCGGTGGAATTGCACTATTTTCATCTCTAAATAAAGAAAAAGAATCTATGACAGCTAGTGAATTCAAAACATTGATGGAGGGGAAAGGATTTGTTGTTTCAGATGCAACTAGCCAATTCTCACAATATGATTATGTTGAACAAGTTTATGTAGCAGCACCAAGTGATTATTCTTACAAAATTGAATTTTATGAACTTTCTGATGTTGAATATGCTACAATGTTTTACAATAACAACAAATCAATTTTTGAATCTTCAAAAGGTAATGCATCAGGTGAAACAAGTGTAAGTATGAAAAATTACTCTAAATACTCTTTATCAACTGGTGGTAAGTTCAAAGTTGTTTCAAGAATAGACAATACAGTTGTATATTTAAATGTAGATTCTAATAATAAAGCTACAGTAAAAGATTTACTAGATGAATTAGGATATTAAAACAATTACATTATTAAGGTAGAATAATTAGGTTATTCTACTTTAAATTTTTATAATAAATAAAAGACTATTCATAATGAATTGAATAGTCTTTAATCTTCTATATTTTCTTCTAAAAACAAATCGCTATCAAAAAAATCCTTTTCTGAAATTTTTACTGTCTTGCATATTTGATGAATAACATAAGAACTTGGATTAGAAACCTTTAATGATAGCATATCTTGTAATGTAGATGGAGCAACGGCAGAAAGTTCTGCTAGTTTATTTGGAGTTATTTTATTTTTATCGCATAACTCATATATTCTTTTGCTAATTGCTTCTTTAAATAACAAAATATACACCTCATTTCTTTCTATAATATTTTAACGGAAATCCGTTAAAATTATTCACGGATATCCGTTGACTTCAAAAGAAACAGGTGCTATAATAGTGATATCAATTAAGCAGTACATTTTTTATATAGGTGTACTGTCTTTTTTTTCAAAAAGCACTCGGGGAAATAGATTATATTGCTGACTGAAAGAAGAATAGATAAAAAATAGATAGTGAGGAATAGAAATGGAAGAAATAATAATGTATGGTATGATTATAATGTTTATCATAGCAGTTATAATAATTTGGATTAAGGAAGATAAAAACTATAATAAGGAAATGGAAAAAAGAGAAGAAGAACTTAAAAAACATAAATTATGGTTAGAAAAAGAAAAAAGAAAACACGATCGTATGGTTTTAGAGGGATATGCTTATTATGAAGATGATGTCTATAATGATGATGATATAGAACTGAATGATGACTATGATAAAGAAATAAAAGAATATAAGTTTATAATTCAAGAGAATCCGCCTAAATATAAAACAAATAAGAAAATTAAGGTTTTAGTAGGAGATTATGATACAATGTCCATTTCTAATACAATAAGAGTATTAAAAAGTATGGGAATAGATACAAAAGCAGCTAGAAGTGGTAGAGAAATAATAAAAAGAATTAAGACAGGCGAAACATACGATTTAATAATAACTAATAATGTATATACAAAAGGTCATTGTGATGGACCAGAAACACTAGAAATATTAAGAGATATAGATAACTTTAATATTCCTGTTGTAGTATTAACTGTATCTAGTGGTAAAAGACATTTATTTATGGGGGAATATGGATTTGATGAATATATGTGTAAATTATTAACGCCAGAACAAGTTATAGAAACATTACCAAAGGTTATTAAAGATTTAAAATTTACAAAAATAGAAGAACAAAAAAAAGAAAGCAATAAGTCATAAGATTTATTGCTTTTTTCTACCTAATAATTCATCAATTGAGAAATACTTATATATTTGTGTTAGATTATATAGAAAGGCAGTAGGAATTAAATTAACTGCATTTTCATAATGAGCATAAGAGGCTTGTGTAGTATTTATTTTTTCTGCAACTTCTGTTTGTGTCATTTTATTGTATTTTCTTAATAATCGTAAGTTTTTTGCAATTAATTCTAAATCAATAAGTAAAGGCTCGTATTTTACATTATATCTAGTTATTCCAAATAAGTAATCTAAACTATAATTAAAATGATTTGCATATTCAATTAATCTTTCTAATGGTATTGTATCTTTACCAGTTTCCCAACCTGAAACAGTAGAGAAGTGAACTGAAAAATAATCAGCAATATCCTTTTGTTTTAAATCTAATATTTCTCTACTTTCTTTAAAGTTTTTAATAATCATTTTATTCATCACCTATTATAATTATTCCACTAACTTGTGGTAATATTATATTTCTAGGGGAAATAGACTAAAAAAGTATCGTTTTTTGTTTTTTCTTCCATTTTCTGACAAAATTCGCGAAAAAATTGTCGTATAATATTGCTAGAAATCAATGCCAGAAATAAGGTGAAAAAAATTAAATGAAATAATTAAATATTCTAAATTAAATAGATGAAATAGTAGCAGTAAAATTTTCTATTAAAGATAGATTTTTTACTGCTTTTTTTAGAATAAGAATAAGTATAAGTTTTGGGTAGTATTTTGACTTGTACAGACTCGCATAATTATAGGCATTGACTTGAAGTGAGGTTTGCCTATGAATGTTTTAAAATACTACGAAGTGATACAAAATGGAATAAAAGTAAAAAAAGAAATTGTATATGCAATAAGCGTACATAATTCTCTGAATAAGGGACTTATGTGCGCTTTTTTTGTTGCATCAATTGGACAAATAAAATGCCGTAGTCCACCTTTTATCAATTTGTTTTAAAAAATTCAAATTGATAGGAGGAAATAAAAATGGGTAAAAGACCAATAGGTTGGTTTATACAAGAATTCCCTTATGAATTTTTAGGAGAAAATGAAAAGGGAAATAAAATTATAAAAATTAAATTTACAAAGGAAATTGTAGAAGTTACTGATGATGTATATATGGGGTTAATTAAAGAAAGAAATAAGGCTAAAAAAATACAAAATGAAATTGACAGACATCAAGAACACAGTGAGTTAAATGAAAATAGTTTATATGAACGAGCATTTGTTAAACAAGAGGCATTAGAGGAAGAAGTAGAAAAGAGAGTTTTAGTTGAAACATCATTTGAAGAATTAAGTACATTACCATTAGTGCAAAGAAGAAGAATTATAAAATACTATCTTCAAAAAAAGACATACGAAGAAATTGCAAAGGAAGAAAATTGTTCAAAAGTCGCAGTTAAATACAGTATTGATTTAGGAATTGAAAAAATTTCTAAAAAAATGAAATTTTAGACTTAACTTTTTCCGTTTAAGTGAGGAAACAGGTGAAGGGGTAAGAAATTACTCATTCATCTGTTTCTCTTTTTAGAAACAGGACTGTTCTTTGACAATTGGATATACATTCATCAGATACGTTCCTATTGTTGTCTGGAAAGATAAGCACATTAGCAAGTACGCTTGACGATAAATACTTGGCTATAAAATTAGGTTGCTCCTAATATTGCAATAACAAGCAATAGGTATAATGATACTCCTGCCTAGCCACAGACTCAAGCAATGGGGGCAGTCTTGTGAGAACCACAAGAGAGTGAAATTCTCGTGGAATTGATTAGCAATCAATCGTTTGATGACTTCCCAATGTTGAGGGGTTTCGAGGAGAAATATCAACAAATAAAAAATGTAGAAATAATTTAACAAAGCCAGAGTTTTATTACTTTGGCTTTTATACATAAAAAGGGAGGAAAATTAAATGAAAATGAAAAGATATAGAGTTAAAGTTAAATTGGTTTTTGAAACAACTATGGATCATTCACAAACAAGTATGAAAAAAGCACAAGAAGATGTAAATAGATTAGTAAAGGATTATTTGAATAATGAAAAACTTGATATAACGAAGTTATTTGATGAAAAGCCACGAGTTATTTACAAAGTAGAAATGAAAAATGGAAAACTATGAAATTAAAAAAGGAGATGTTTATTATGCATCACTTAATCCTATTGTTGGGAGTGAACAAGATGGAGAACGCCCTGTGGTAGTAGTTCAAAATAACTTGGCTAATAAACATAGTCCTACAATTATAATTGTTCCTATTACAACAGTATTAAAAAGAATGGAATTGCCTACGCATATTCCTATAAGTAAAAATAGATTTTTAAAAAAAGATTCAATGATTCTTGTTGAACAAATAAGAGCAATTGATAAAAAAAGATTAAAAGCATATCTAGGACATTTAAAGCCAGAACAAATGAAATTAGTTGATAATGCTATTGTTAATGTATTTGAATTGAAAGTTAAATTGGAGGAAAAATTATGAAGAAATATTTAGTATATGTTCAAAGAAGTAAAGTTAATGAATTTGAAGTTGAGGCAGAAAGTAAAGCAACTGCAGAAGATACTGTGAGAGATTTATTAAACAAAACTTCTATTTTAAATTGTAAAGTTATAAATTTAGTGCCTACTGAAATTACTATTACATCAAAGAAAATGAGAAACGAAAAACACCTAAATCGGGTTGTTAAATATTATTTTCAGGAGGTAAAAAGTGTTTCGCAGAAAAAGAAATAAAACATATCTAGTTACTCTTATTACAAAAGATAAAGTAGAAGATATGTATGTTACTGGTAAGAGTAAAAGAGATGTTAAAAAATTAGTTAGTGGAGTTCTGTTAAATTGTAGTTTATTTCCCTTTAAAAATAAAAGGGATTTTAAAATTAAATGTAAAAGAAGTTTTAGAAAGGGGAATTAAATGAAAAATCAAATTGATATTTGCGCATTACAAGAAAAACTTGAAAGATGTAGAAAGATGGAAATAGATGATGTTGATATAAATGAAATTGATGATATATCAGAAATAAAAATTAGTAGGAAAAAGTCAAGTAATGAGAAAATACTTGATTTTTTAATTGCAACAAAAAATCCTTATATATTTAAGGTTAATGGAAGAATAGTAAAAATAGAATTTTCTAATAACAATAGGAAAGCAGAAGATTGTATTACAAATGTTATTAAAAGCATATATAGATGATTTTTTCAAATGTACGATTACAAAATTCGCACAATGGGAAAATATCTATATTTTTTTTAAAATGAACTCGTAATTTGAAAGGAGAATAATTATGGAAGTTCAAAAAATGAAAGTAGCGATTTATTGTAGAGTTGGTAAAAAAGAACAAGCAGACGAGGGGGTGAATAATCAAAAAATAACTATTGAAAACTATTTGAATAGTAAAAAAGAAAAATATAAAAGAGAATATTATATTGATACTGGTTTTTCAGGTATGAATTTTAATAGACCTGCTTTTAAAAGAATGATAGATGATGTGAATAATAACTGTATAAATGCAATATATGTAAAAGATTTATCTAGAATAAGTAGAAATGTAATTGATTTATTAAACTTTTCAGAGTACAAGCTAAAACCTAAAAATGTAAAACTTGTATCTATAAACGAAAATGATGATTTCCTCAATATTCAAAAAAAGATATATAGAGATTTTATATCTAAACAAAAAAAGATAAGGAGGAAATGCAATGGCAGGGAGAAAAAGTAAGAACAATACTTTAAATAATAAAATTAAAGAATGGAAAATAGGAATATATTGTAGATTGTCTAGTGATGATGGTGATAATGCAGAATCTGATAGTATTACTAATCAAAGAGAACTAATAAACTATTTTTTGAAAAAAGAAAGTAATTTTAAAATTATTGATTACTATGTTGATGATGGATATTCTGGGACAAGTTTTAATAGACCTGCTTTTAAAAGAATGGTAGCAGACTTAACAAATGGAATAATAAACACTATTATAGTAAAAGATTTATCTAGATTTGGTAGAAATTATATAGAAGTTGGAAACTATTTAGAAAATATTTTTCCTTTATACAATGTAAGATTTATTGCTATAAATGATAATATTGATAGTTTTAAAGACCCTAAATCTATCAATAATGTTGTTGTTCCTTTTAAGAATATTATGAATGATGAGTATGCAAGAGATATTTCTAATAAAGTAAAAAGTGTTTTAATTACTAAATCAAAAAATGGTGAATTTGTAGGAGGAACAACTCCTTATGGATATAAGAAAGATAAAAATAATATTCATAAACTTGTTATAGATAAAGAAGAAGCGAAAACAGTAAAACTTATTTACAATAAAGCATTAAATGGTGATGGTATTTTGAAAATTTGTAAATATCTGAATGACAATAATGTTTTATGCAGAAAAGAAATACAAAGAAGAAAAAAATATAATATAGATTTAGATGATTTAGAAGAAGAATGTAAATATCATTGGAGTAAAACTACTGTATCTAATGTTTTAACCAACGAAACATATATTGGTAATTTAGTTTATAACAGGACTGGTTCTATAAGTTATAAAAACCATAAACAAGTATCTAAACCAAAAGAAGAATGGATCATTGTGAAAAATACTCACGAGGGAATTGTTAGTGTGAAAGATTTTGAAAAAGTAGGAAAACTTATAGAAGATAGAAAGTGTAATAGAAAAAAACCATCACAACCTTCTATATTTGGATGGAAAATAAAATGTGCAGACTGTGGTCACGCTATGTGTAGAATGGAAGATTTTAGAGGGAAAAGACAATGTTCTAATTTCTATTGCAGAAATTATAAAACTCAAAGTAGTGTTTGTTCACCACATAAAATACAGACAGCTAATCTTTATTCTATGGTTTTAGAAATAATAATATTTCAAGTTAAATTGGTATTAAATTTAGAAAAAACATTAAATAAATTAAAAAAAGATGGAATGGCATATAAATATGAGCAAGAGTATTCTAATCAAGTAAAAAAATTGAATAATGAAATTGATAAACTAAAAAGATTAAAAAAAGCAACTTATGAAGATTGGAAGTTGGAAAAAATATGTAAAGAAGATTTTATGAACTATTCAAAAGATTATGATAATAGAATACAAAATTGCAATAATGAAATTAAAGCATTAGAAAATGTATATGTTGAAAACATAAAGAATTTAAAGAAAGATGACTATTGGATAGAACATTATAGAAGAAATAAAAATATAAAGACATTAAATAAAGATGTTATTGACGAACTAATAGAATGTATCTATGTATATGAAAATGAAAATATACAAATTAAATTTAAGTATCAAAATGAATATGAAAAGGCAATGGAATTTATAAATGGAATGGAGGAAAATTTAGATGACAAAATGGAACACGGCTGCTTATGTAAGGCTATCTAGTGATGATGGTGATAAAGCAGAATCAAACAGTATTACTAATCAAAAGAGTCTAATAGATTTGTATTTAAAAAATAATAAAGATTTAAAATTAAAAGATTATTATATAGATGATGGATTTACTGGAACTGATTTTGATAGACCTGATTTTCAAAGATTATTGTTAGATATGAAGAATGGTAAAATAAATACTATTATTGTAAAAGATTTATCAAGACTAGGTAGAAATTATATAGAGGTGGGAAATTATTTAGAACAAATCTTTCCTTTATATAATATAAGGTTTATTGCTATAAATGATAATATTGATAGTTTTAAAGACCCTAAATCTATCAATAATGTTGTTGTTCCTTTTAAAAATCTAATGAATGATGAGTATGCAAGAGATATTTCTAATAAAGTAAAAAGTGTTTTAAATACAAAAAAAACAAATGGCGAATTTACAGGAATATCTGCACCCTATGGATATAAGAAAGACCCAAAAGATAAACATAAATTTATAGTTGATAAAAAGGCTTCAAAAGTTGTAAAAAAAATATTTAATATGATTCTGGATGGAAAGACAAAAAGCGAAGTATTAGATGAGTTAAACAAATGTGAAATTACACCACCTGCTTTATATAAAATGAAAGAAAGTATTGCTAATGGTAAAAAGACAGATACAATGCATACTTGGAATATGAAAATGTTAGATAGGATTTTACAAAATCAATCTTATACAGGAGATTTAATACAAGGTAAAAGAAAAAGAATTAGCCATAAAGTACACAAGTTAATTCATACAGATTCAGAAGATTGGATTATTGTTCCAAACCATCATATTCCTTTAATAAGCAAAGAAAAGTTTGAACATATACAAAGTACAATATATAATAGAGATAATAGAGTATGTAAAAATGGAAAATATGATATTTTTGCAGGGCATTTAAAATGCAAAGAATGTGAAAATTCTTTTACTATTAGAAAATCAAAAGGATACGAATATTATTATTGTACTTCTTATATAAAACAAAAATTATGTTCAAAACATACAACAGAAAAAAGTAAATTAGAAAAAGATGTATTAGATATAATGAATAATCAAATTAATATGTTAATAAATGTAGAAAAAACTATTGATGAAATACTTAAAGAAGAAAATATAAATTACGATATTGAGATTCTAAATAATAGATTAGAAGAAATAGACACAGAAGCAGAAAAATATAAAACATTAAAAAACTCTATTAAAGATGATTATGAAAATGAATATATAAATAAAGAAGAATATATTGAATATGAAAAAGAATATAATCATATATTAAGTAATTTGAAAAAAGATAAAATTAAGATAAATGAGAGAATAGAAAAGACCGGATTTAAATCTGAACGAAATAAAGAATGGATAGAAATATTTAAAAGAAATCAAAATATAAAACAATTAAGTAAAAAAGTAATTGATGAATTGGTTGAAAATATATTTATTGATAAAAACAATAACATAAAAATTAAATTTAAATATGAGGATGAGTTTTTTGAGGCGATTGACTTTATAAAAAATCATAATTGTGATATAATTAACAATGAATTTCTACTTGCGTGAAAAAATGAAATAATATATAATGCCAAAAAATGAAATGTAAAAACAAGGAGGTATATTTATGAGTAGTAAAGAGAGTGAAAAAAGTTTTTCTAATTCCCGTATCAACTGGTACCCACGGACATATGGCAAAAACGAGAAAGCAAATAATAGAAGACCTAAAGCTAATTGATATAGTTGCAGAAATACTAGATGCACGTATACCTATTGCTAGTCAAAATCCAGATATAAAAGAAATTATAAAAGACAAGAAAAGATTAGTAATCTTAAATAAATGTGATCTAGCCTGTGAAAAAGAAAATAAAAAATGGGTAGAATATTTTGAAAAAAATAATATTCCAGCAGTTCTTGTAGATTCAGTATCAGGCAAAGGAATACAAGAGTCAATTAAAAAAATAGAGCAGATTTATGATAATGAAAAATTTGAAAACAAAGGTAGAATAGGCAAATCAATAAGAATAATGATATTAGGAATACCAAATGTAGGCAAGTCTTCATTTATAAATAGAATAGCAAAAAAGAATGTAGCACAAACAGGAAACAAACCGGGAGTAACAAGACAAAAGCAATGGATAAAAGTATCAAGCAGAATAGAACTATTAGATACACCTGGGGTTTTATGGCCAAAATTAGACCAAAGAGAAGTAGCTACAAATTTAGCATATACAGGAACGATTAAAGATGATGTTCTACAAACTGTTGAAATTGGATTTGAGCTATTAAGAACATTGATTACAAATTATACTCCAAATCTAATGGAAAGATATAAACTAACTGAAGAACAAGTAAACGAAATAATGCAGAACCAAGAACTAGAACCAAACGAAAAAGTATTAGAGGTTATGAACTTAATTGGCAGAAAAAGAGGTGCGATTATTTCAGGAGGAGAAATAGACATAGAAAAAGTTGCAAACATAATAATTGATGATTTTAGAAGCGGAAGATTAGGAAAAATTACACTTGAAACAGTAAAAGGAGAGTAAATATTGGAAATATTTAATAGAAATAAAGGAATAGAAGAAGTAAATCAAATGTCTCCATTAACTTGGGCATATGTGGGTGACTGTGTATATGAACTATATATTCGTACAAAATTAGTAGACACCACAAAATTAAAACCACATGAATTACATATAAAATCCATAAAATATGTAAAAGCACAAGCACAAGCAGAGACCTTAAAAAAACTAGAAACAATACTAACAGAGGAAGAAAAAGAAATAGTAAGAAGAGGGAGAAATACACAAACACATCATATTGCTAAAAATGCAAGTATGCAAGATTATATGTATGCTACAGCATTTGAAGCACTAATAGGATACTTATATCTAACAAAACAAGATGACAGATTATTTGAAATGATGAAAATGGAGAGTTAAAATTTTGTAGATACTTGTATTGACTAAAGCTTACAAATATGTTATATTATTTAAGTAAGCTAAAATGGCCCCTTGGTCAAGCGGTTAAGACGCAGCCCTCTCAAGGCTGAATCATGGGTTCGATTCCCGTAGGGGTCACCAAATATAAAGACTTAGAAAGCTGAAAAATAGTTATTTCTAAGTCTTTTACTTTGTAAAAAAGTATGCAGTAGACATGCAAAATAGAAGGAAATGCAATTTGCATTTCCTTCTGTTTTTGGGTTACTTAGGAGCCTTTACCTGACGGGCTTTGGTAACTACTTTTTTTTCTGTGCTTTCTTTCACTTTTTTGGAGGTTACCTCCGGCACTAAAAAGTCAGGCACTTGCCGAGAAGCATCAAGTTTGATTTTGTCAATAATTTCTTTATTGACACTACCAGGGGTCAACTTCAAGTTGTCCTTAGCCATAATATGCTCCTTTCTCAATATAGTCACATTAAGTGAATAACGAAATTGTATCATATTTTTTGTGAAAAGTAAATAAAAGTAGTTGACAAAACAAAAATTTGGTATATAATACAAATATACAAACAATAATTCGTATAAAGGAGATAAAAATGGTTACTACATTACATATAAAAAACGTTGGAATTATAGATGATTTGAGCCTTGATTTGAATGAAGGCTTTAATGTATTAACAGGAGAAACCGGTGCAGGAAAAACCTTAATAATTGGTTCACTTGCAATTTTAGCAGGTGGTAGATTCTCAAAAGAGATGATCAGAAATGGAGAAGAATTTTCATTTGTAGAAGCAAATTTTTATTGTCCAGATAATGAATTAGCAATAGACAATAATATTATAGTATCAAGAGAAATACACCTAAATGGTAGAAATTCATGTAAAATAAATGGAAGATTAGTTACTGTAAATGAGTTAAAAGAATTTATGAGCAAAATACTTGATATTCATGGACAACATGATAGTCAATTAATTTTGAACCCTATGCAACATATTATATATTTAGATAAGTTTATCGGCAAAGAATTAGAAGATAACCTAAATAAATATAAAGTAAAACTTGCAGAATATAACACTTTAAAACAAGAGTTAAAAAATACATATGGAGAAGATCAAGAAAAAGAAAGAAGACTCGACTTACTACGTTATCAATATAACGAAATTGAACAAGCAAACTTAAAAGAAAATGAAGAGGAAGAGCTTGAAGAAAAACACAAAATGATGCAAAATGCAGAAAAATTAAAAGATAACTTATGTGAAGTTGATAATGAATTAAATGAAAATGCAGTAGTTGCAATAAGTAATGCGATTCGCAGTTTAGAGAAAATACAAGACTGTGGTAGCAAATATACTGAGAAATTAAGTATACTAAAAAGCAGTTACTATGATATACAAGAACTAGCAAGGGATCTAAGTTATATGAGAGAGGACGTTAACTTTGACGAAGAAGAAAGAAATCAAATAGAAAATAGACTAGATTTAATTTATTCATTAAAAAGAAAATATGGAAATACAATTTCAGAAATACTAAAATATTCAAGCAAAGTAGAAGAAGAAATACATAAAATTGAGAATTTAGATGAATATCACAAAAAAATAAAAGCAAAAATAAATGTATTAAAACAAGAATTACTTGAAATTGCAAACAATATGACAAATACTAGAAAAAAATATGCAAAGGAATTATCTACTAAAATAAACAAAGAATTAAAAGACTTAGAAATGCCAAATGCTAGATTTGAAATACAAGTAGATACAGCAGACAAATTCTACGAAACAGGAATAGATGAGGTGGAATTTATGATTTGCACCAATATTGGAGAAGAATTAAAACCACTTGTAAAAATAGCTTCAGGAGGAGAAATGGCAAGAATTATGCTTGCAATAAAAAATGTGTTAGCAGATGTTGATGAAGTAAGTACATTAGTGTTTGACGAAATTGACACAGGAATTAGTGGCAAAGCTTCAAAAGCAGTAGCAGAAAAAATGAAATCAATAGCAAAATCACATCAAGTAATTTGCATTACACATTTACCATCAATTGCGGCAAAAGGAGACCATAACTATTATATAAGTAAACAAACTAAGGAAAACAAAACATATACGCAAATTAAAAAACTAAGTGAAGAAGAAACAATTGAAGAAATTGCAAGAATTTCATCAGGAGAAGTTACGGAAATTGCTAAAGCACATGCACAAGAATTAAGAAAAGCTTCATAATAAAAGTTTTCATAAATTTTCTTCCAAATGTTTACATATTGACAATTTTGATATATAATATGAAATATTATAAAATTTAACGAAAAAGGGGAATTGTGTATGGAAGAAAACAACGTAAACAACCAAGAACAAGAGTTAGACTTAAATCAACTTATGAAAGTAAGAAGAGAAAAGTTGGAGGAACTACAAAAAAGTGGTAAAAACCCATTTGAAATTACTAAATATGATAGAACAGAAGTAGCTAGTCAAATAAAAGAAAACTATGAAGCTTTTGAAGGAAAAGATGTATCAATAGCTGGTAGAATTATGGCCAAACGTATAATGGGAAAAGCATCATTCTGTACAATTCAAGATTCAACAGGTAGAATTCAAAGTTATGTTAGTATAAATGATCTAGGTGAAGAAAGTTACAAACTATTCAAAACTTATGATATAGGAGATATCATAGGAATAAAAGGTTTTGTATTTAAAACAAAAACAGAAGAAATATCTGTACATGCAAAAGAAGTTATATTACTTTCAAAATCTTTAAGACCATTACCAGAAAAATTCCATGGATTAAAAGATACAGAAATTCGTTATAGACAGAGATATATAGACTTAATAGTAAACCCAGAAGTTAGAAGGACTTTTGAACTAAGAAGCAAAATAATAAAAGAAGTAAGAAAGTTTATGGATGGAAAAGGATATATGGAAGTTGAAACACCAACACTTACAACAGTAGCAACAGGTGATGCAGCAAGACCATTTATCACACACCATAATACTTTAGACTTAGATATGTACTTAAGAATTGCACCAGAGTTAAACCTAAAAAGATTAACAGTTGGTGGAATTGACAAAGTATTTGAAATTGGTAAAAACTTTAGAAATGAAGGAATGGATATAAAACACAATCCAGAATTTACTAATATGGAATGGTATTCAGCATATGAAGATTATAATGATATGATGAATATGTCAGAAGAATTAATTTCTACTGTTGCTAAAAACGTACTAGGAACAACAAAAATAACATATCAAGGAACACCGATTGACTTAACTCCAAGCTGGAGAAGAGTAACAATGATTGACTCAATAAAAGAAGTTACAGGCATTGATTTCAATACTATTCAAACAGATGAGGAAGCTAGAAAAATAGCAGACGAAAAAGGTGTAGAATATGAAGAATTAAAAAATACAAGAGGACATATTATAAATGAATTTTTTGATACTTTTGTTGAAGATACATTAATACAACCAACATTTATAATAGACTATCCAGTAGAAATATCACCACTTACAAAAAGAAGAAAAGATGATCCAAGATTAGTAGAAAGATTTGAATTATTTATTGGTGGTAGAGAATATGGAAATGCATATTCAGAATTAAATGACCCAATAGATCAATATGAAAGATTAGCAAAACAAGCGGAAGCAAAAGAAAAAGGTGACGAAGAAGCTGGTGGAATGGACGAGGATTTTGTTACTGCATTAGAAATTGGTTTACCACCAACAGGAGGAATGGGCATAGGACTAGACAGGTTAATAATGTTACTTACAGACTCAGCATCTATAAGAGATGTATTATTCTTCCCAACAATGAAACCTTTAGACTAATTTTTAGATGGAAACTACAATAAAACAAGTGGCTGAGAAATTAAGATAAATTTTTTGTGCGAAATAAATAAAAAATGGGGCAAATAATATGAAATTAAAAAAATTATTATTAGTAATAGAAATTATATTAGCAATATTTTTAATTATTGGTATAGTATACCTGTCTTATAAGCTTTATCTTAAAGTTATGGGCATTCAAGATTATGCACAAGTTGGTAATAGAGAAATATTTTATACCTGCGGGAGTAAATACGGAGATGCCACAATTTATGAAAATGGTTTAATGATTATTAAAGATGGCATGAAAGAAAAGGCTAAAATTAATCTAAGTAAAGATGAAATAAAAGAATTAAAAAAATTAATAAATAAAGACAAAAAAGATCACAGTGAAGAAACTTTTCCGGATTCCGGAAACGGTTGGATAAATACAGACAGAGTCGTTAAATGTTATGGCTATTATTATAGCATTCTAGATCCAGCAATACCAAGGACAGTATATAATGGTGATTATTCAGAAAAATATGTATTTAAATTATTAGAAAAATACTCAAATAATTAAAATAAAAGGGGAAACGAAAAGAAAGGTAATTTTTAATGAATTTTGATACTAGATATTTATATATAATCTTAGGACTTATTGTTATAATGAACTTATTCAGTGGAAGTTTTGACATACTAGGTGTGCTCCTTACATTACCAGGAGTACTTGTAGCAATAACTTTCCACGAATATGCTCATGCATTAGCAGCATATAAACTAGGAGATGATACTCCAAAAGTACAGGGAAGGCTTAACCTAAATCCACTAACACACCTAGACCCAATAGCTGTAGTATTATTAGTGTTTACTCATATAGGATGGGGAAAACCAGTAGAAATAAATCCTAATAATTTTGATAGAAAAATATCTGCTAGGGCAGGAGAAGCAATAGTTGCTGCAGCAGGACCAATAATGAATATCTTACTAGCATTTGTAATTGCAATTATATTTTATGCATTACAAGTATTTGCTACAGGTTTTGCAATTGGAACACAAACAGGTATGATTATAATGACAATGCTACAATATGCTGTAATTGTAAATGTGGGCTTAGGAGTATTCAATTTAATACCATTGCCACCACTTGATGGCTCAAAAGTATTGATGGGATTTTTACCATATAATGCAAAAAGATGGTTTGAAGAGCACGAAAAAGTATTTTATATAATATTCCTTGTGATTTGGATTACACCAATAGCAAGCCTAATTATTTCTCCAGCAATTGATGCAATAACATCTGGAATAGATAGTTTAGTTAGTGGACTCTTTAGTCTATTTATGTAAAAGGAAATTTAAAATGAAAGATATAATAACTTTAGGAATTGAATCAAGTTGTGATGAAACTTCTGCTTCTATTGTAAAAAATGGAAGGGAAGTTCTTTCTAATGTAATAAATTCACAAATAAAAATACATGAACAATTTGGTGGAGTAGTGCCAGAAATAGCCTCTAGAAATCATATAGAGGCTATTTCAAATGTAGTAAAAGAAGCTATAAACCAAGCTGATATTACTATGGATGACATAGATATAATTGCTTGTACCTATGGACCTGGATTAGTAGGAGCCTTGTTAGTAGGCGTATCATATGCAAAAGCACTAAGTTATGCACTAAATAAGCCACTAGTAGGAACAAACCATATACATGGTCATATAGCAGCAAACTATATTACACACCCAGAACTTGAACCACCATTATTATGTTTGGTAATTTCAGGTGGACATACACACTTAGTACATATAAAAAGTTATTCGGAATTTGAAGTACTAGGAAGAACTAGAGATGATGCAGTAGGAGAGGCTTTTGATAAAGTCGCAAGAGTAATTGGCTTAGGTTATCCAGGTGGACCAAAAGTGGACAAACTTGCAAAAGAAGGAAATCCAAACATAGAACTTCCAAAGACACATATAGAAAATTTGGATTTTAGTTTTAGTGGTATAAAAACTGCAGTTATAAACCTACACCACAAAAATCCAGATATAAACAAAGCTGATTTGTGTAATAGCTTTGAAAAAACTATTACAGAGGTGTTAATAGATCATACAATAAGAGCAGCAAAAGAGTTAAATATAAATAAAATAGCACTAGCAGGAGGAGTATCTGCAAATTCATATATAAGAAGTGAATTCTTAAAACTAAAGGATAAAGGATATGATATATATTATCCAGAACCAATATTATGTACAGATAATGCAGCAATGATAGCATCAGCAGGATATTACACATATATGACAGGAAATACATCAGACTTAAGCCTAAATGCAGTACCAAACTTAGGCATAAATTAAAGAAAGGAAAATCAAATGGCAATATACGTAATTGCTGATTTGCACCTTTCATTTTCACAAGATAAGCCTATGAGCATATTTGGAGAAAACTGGGAGGGACACAGCGAAAAGATTAAAAATAATTGGATATCTAAAGTTAAACCAGAGGATACAGTTGTATTGCCGGGCGATTTTTCATGGGCTATGTATTTACAAGATACCTACAAAGACTTTGAATACCTGAATTCATTACCAGGAAAAAAATTGTTATTAAAAGGAAACCATGACTATTGGTGGACAACAGTAACAAATATGAGAAATTTCTTGGAAGAAAATAAATTTAAAAATATTGACTTTATATATAACAATAGTTACTTAGTAGAGAATAAAATATTAACAGGAACTAGAGGTTGGAATTTACTAGACACAGAAAATAGTAGCAAAATGATAAAAAGAGAAAGTATTCGTTTACAGTTAGCTATTGAAGATGGAATAAAAAAATATGGAGATGATAAGGAAATAATAGTATTTATGCATTACCCACCAATATCAAATACAAATAAAAAATCGGATTTTTTAAAAATACTAAAACAATACGATATAAAAAGATGCTATTATGGCCATTTGCATGGAAAATCACATCAAGATGCAGTAGAAGGAATTGTTGACGGAATAGAATTTAAACTAATAAGTGCAGATTATTTAAACTTTGATGTAATTAAAGTTACATAAACACTTGAAATACTTGAAAAATGTGGTATAATATAAAAGCTAAATTATTTTTTTGAAAGGAAGATTATAAAATGAGTGTAAAAGTAGAAAACACAGAAAACAAAAATGAAGTAAAATTAAGTTTCGTAATAGAAGCAGAAAAATTTGATGAAGCAATGAAAAAAGTATATGCAAAAACAGCTAAATACTTTACAATTCCAGGCTTTAGAAAAGGTAAAGCACCAATGCAAATGGTAGAAAAACAATATGGAACAGAAATATTCCATGAAGACACATTTAACGAATTAGTACCAGATATTTTTGATGCAGCAATTAAAGAAAACAATATCCAAGCTGTAAGCCAACCAGATATTGACATTACTCAAATTGGTAAAGGAAAAGACCTTATATTCACAGCAGTAGTACAAGTAAAACCAGAAATTAAATTAGGAAAATATAAAGGTATAGAATTAGAAAAAATTGAGTATAATGTATCTGATCATGACATAGAACATGAACTAGGACATATGGCTGAACATAATGCAAGATTAGTAAGTGTTGAAGATAGACCAGTAGAAAAAGGAGATATAGCAGTTATCGACTTTGAAGGTTCTATTGATGGTGTTCCATTTGAAGGTGGAAAAGCAGAAAAGCATGAACTAGAAATCGGAAGCAACACATTTATTCCAGGTTTTGAAGATCAAATAATTGGAATGAAATTAGATGAAGAAAAAGATATTACAGTTACTTTCCCAGAAGACTATTTCTCTAAAGAATTAGCAGGAAAACCAGCTGTATTCAAAGTAAAACTTCATGAAATAAAGAAAAAAGAACTTCCAAAAATGGATGACGAATTTGCAAAAGACGTTAGCGAATTTGATACATTAGAAGAATTAAAAAATAGCATTAAAGAAAAAATGCAAAAAACAAATGAGCAAAGAGCAGAATATGAAACAGAAGAAGCTGCTATAAATGCAGTTTGCGACAATGTTGAAGTGGAAATTCCATCAGGAATGATTGACAGCGAAGTAGAAAACATGATGAAAGACGTTGAACAAAGATTACAATATCAAGGTTTGACATTACAACAATACTTTATGCTATCTGGAAAAACAGAAGCACAAGTAAAAGATGAAATGAAAGAACAAGCTGAAAAAGCTGTTAAATCAAGATTAGTAATAGAAGCTATTATCAAAGAAGAAGACATTAAGCCAGAAGAAAAAGAAGTTGAAGAAAAACTTAAAGAAATGGCTAAAAACTATGGCAAAACTGAAGAAGAAATGCTTAAAAATGAATATGTAAAAGAATATATCGAAAACAATATGAAATTTGAAAAAGCTATTAAGTTCATAGTTGATAATGCAAAATTTAAAAAATAATTATTATCTAGTTTTGGCAAAATGCATTTAATGTATTTTGCCTTACTATGAAATCCAAAGAGAAAGGTTGGTACAAATATGAAAGAACAAAACAGTTTGGTTCCTTATGTTATTGAACAAACAGCAAAAGGAGAAAGATCATATGATATTTTCTCAAGACTATTAAAAGATAGAATTATATTTTTAGGAGAAGATGTTAACCAAACCTCAGCAAGTTTAGTAATTGCACAATTATTATTCTTAGAGTCAGAAGACCCAGATAAAGAAATTCATTTATATATCAATAGCCCAGGCGGATCTATTACAGATGGAATGGGAATTGTAGATACAATGAATTATATAAAATGTCCAGTTTCAACTATATGTATTGGAATGGCTGCAAGTATGGGAGCTGTACTTTTAGCAGCAGGTGAAAAAGGCAAAAGATTTGCAACACCAAATGCAGAAATTTTAATCCATCAACCACTAATTGGTGGTGGCGGCTTATCTGGCCAAACAACAGAAATTAAAATCCATGCAGACCATATGGTTAAAACAAGAGAAAAATTAAATAAATTCTTAAGTGAAAGAACTGGTCAACCATTAGAAGTAATTAACAAAGATACTGAAAGAGATAATTATATGACAGCAGAAGAAGCACTAAAATATGGACTTATTGATGGTATTATGGAAAAAAGAGTTTAATTATATAAAATGGAAAGGAAATTAGCTAAAAATGGCAAATAAAACTAAAGGTGTAAAATGCTCTTTTTGTGGTAAATCACAAGAAGCAGTAGGCAGAATTATTGCAGGACCTGGAGTATATATTTGTGATGAATGTATAAAGGTATGTAATAATATTTTAGAAGAAGAAATATATGAAGATGCCGAAATTACGTATACAACCAAAGTGGGAGACGAATTACCTAAACCAACTGAAATAAAAGAGGTTTTAGATTCATATGTAATTGGCCAAGATGAAGCTAAAAAGACACTATCTGTTGCAGTATACAACCATTACAAAAGAATAAATCATCAAGACGAACCAGATGATGTAGAGTTACAAAAAAGTAATGTTTTATTACTAGGACCAACAGGCTGTGGTAAAACTTTATTAGCACAAACATTGGCAAAAATCTTGCAAGTACCTTTTGCAATTGCTGATGCAACAACATTAACAGAAGCAGGATATGTTGGAGAAGATGTAGAAAACATTTTATTAAAACTTATCCAAGCAGCTGACTATGACATTGAAAGAGCAGAAAAAGGTATTATATATATTGACGAAATAGACAAAATTTCAAGAAAATCAGAAAATCCATCAATTACAAGAGATGTTAGTGGAGAGGGAGTACAACAAGCCTTACTAAAAATTGTAGAAGGAACTGTTGCATCTGTACCACCACAAGGTGGCAGAAAACATCCACACCAAGAATTTATACAAATAGATACATCAAATATACTATTTATTTGTGGTGGAGCATTTGAAGGACTTGAAAAAATAGTAAAAGATAGAATTGGTCAAAAATCAATAGGCTTTGGAGCAAAAATAGAAAGCAACAAAGACATAGACAAATACAAAGTATTTGAACAATTACTACCACAAGATTTATTAAAATTTGGTTTAATACCAGAATTTGTAGGTAGATTACCAATTATAGCCACGTTGCAAGAATTAGACAGAGAAGCTTTAATTGATATTGTAACAAAACCTAAAAATGCATTAGTAAAACAATATCAAAAACTATTCAAGCTAGACAATGTTGAACTTGAATTTGAAAAAGAAGCTCTAGAGTCAATAGTAGACAAAGCAATAGAAAGAAAAACAGGGGCTAGAGGTTTACGTTCTATTATAGAAGAAATTATGAGAGACATAATGTTCGAAATTCCTTCTAATCCTAAGATAGAAAAATGTATAATAACTAAAGCAACTGTAGAAAATGGAGAACCTCCAAAGATTATTATAAACAATAATAGAGAGGTACCAGAAGTAAAACCAGTAAAAGCCAAAAGACAGGCAACAACTAAAAAAACAGAAACAGCATAAAGAAATATAAAATTAAAAAACAGAAAATGTCAAATATTTGTTTGACATTTTTTTGTTTGTGTGTTATTATATAAAAGGATATGAAAAATGGTTATATTAACCAATTAAACAAATAAATAAGGAGTGATGTTATTTTGGCTAGAAAAAAAGATCCAATGGCAATAAATAAAAGAGAAAAAGCAATATTAAAATTTATTCAAAAACAAGTTGAAGAAAACGGATATGCACCATCTGTAAGAGAAATAGGAAAAGCAGTAGGACTAAAATCAACAGCAACAGTACATGGATACTTAGCAAAATTATCTGAAAAAGGTTATATTAAAAAAGAAGACCAAAAAGGTAGAACTTTACGTCTATTAAAAGGTGGAGACGGAGAACCAGTTAAAAAACATGAAGACAAAAACTATTATACAGGTAGAGAAATGGTTGAAGTACCTGTTATTGGTAAAATAACAGCAGGAGAACCAATTTTAGCTGTAGAAAATATTACAGATACATTCCCTATCCCAATTGATTTTGTTGGAAATAGTGAAAGCTTTATGCTTACAGTTCGTGGCGAAAGTATGATTGAAGCAGGAATTTTAAATGGAGACTATATTTTAGTTAAAAAACAAAACACAGCAATAAATGGAGAAATAGTTGTAGCACTAATTGGAGATGAAGCAACAGTAAAAACATTTTATAAAGAAAAAGACCATATTAGATTACAACCACAAAATAGTACAATGGATCCAATAATTGTACCAACATGCGAAATCTTAGGAAAAGTAGCAGGAGTATTTAGAAAACTATAAAATAAAGAAAGAGGAGTATATATGAGCGATTATTTATCAATATGGATATTTAATAGTAGACCTAGAATGAAAGTATTATTTTGCTATGTACTTTTATTTATAACAGTCTTCGTATTTTCAGATATAATGATATACTTATACACTAAGTCATTATATCAACCAATGGAAAAATATGAAGTAAATATAGAAGCACCACAAGTAACAATAAGTGTAGCAGAAGCATCAAATGTAAATGGAAATGTAAAAGGTACTATTAAAAATACTACACAAGAAAAAATTACAGATAAATACATAAGATTTGACTTTTATACACCAAGAGAAGTTAATGTAGGAACTAAATACTTGAAAATAGATGGATTAGAAGTAAATGAAGAAAAACAATTTGAATTAGGTTTTAAATATGATAATGTAAGTAATGTAAAAGTTTCAATGGCAGGAGAGGACGATTTACTAAAAGCAACACCAGAAGAACTAGAATTTACTCCAGCATTTGGACCAGCAGGAATATTACAATTGTTACTTTTAGGACGCCTATTTGTATAAATTAAGTAAAATATGGAAAAAATAGAGTATGTAAAAACATATTCTATTTTTTTACTAAAATATTGAAAAATAGATTGCTATTTTGATTACTTTGTAATATAATTGTAACGAAAACGTAACAAAAATGAAATATACTTTGTCGAAAGGAAAGATTCAAATGTTTAAGTATGGACAAGATATAGGAATAGATTTAGGTACAGCAACCGTAATTGCCTATGCTAAAGGTAAAGGAATAGTGCTAAGAGAGCCTTCTGTAGTTGCAGTTGATAATAATACAGGAGAAGTATTAGCAGTAGGAAAAGAAGCCAGAAGAATGCTAGGAAGAACACCAGGAAATATAGTAGCAACAAGACCTCTAAGAGATGGCGTAATTTCAAATTATACTGTAACAGAAAAAATGCTTAAATATTTCATAAACCGTGTTTGTGGTAATTTTATATTTGCACCAAGAATTATGATTTGTATACCTTCACAAGTAACAGAGGTAGAAAAAAAGGCAGTTATAGATGCAGCATCACAAGCAGGTGCAAGAAAAGTATATTTAATTGAAGAACCAATTGCAGCAGCTATTGGAGCAGGAATAGATATATCTAAACCATGTGGAAACATGGTAGTTGATATTGGAGGAGGAACAACAGATATAGCAGTTATATCTTTAGGCGGTTCAGTAGTTAGCACTTCAATAAAAGTGGCAGGAGACAAGTTTGACGAGGCAATAGTAAGATATATTAAAAAGAAATATAATACAATTATAGGAGAAAGAACAGCTGAGGATTTAAAAATAAACATAGGCTGTGTATATCCTAAAATTCAAGATATGGAAATGGATATTAGGGGAAGAGATTTAGCAACAGGACTTCCAAAAACAATAACAGTTCGTTCAAGTGAAATGCTAGAAGCATTAATAGAACCTGCAATGCAAGTAGTAGATGCAGTTCATAGTGTGTTAGAAAAAACGCCACCTGAACTTGCAGCAGACATAAGTGATAGAGGAGTATATATGACAGGTGGAGGATGTCTAATAGATGGATTAGACAAACTTTTACAAGAACAACTAGGACTAAATGTAATGATAGCACAAGATGCAGTATCATGCGTAGCACTAGGAACCGGAAAAGCATTAGATAACTTAGATGCATTAGATAGAAAAAGAAAATAAATAATAGGGTAGGGAGTGTGAAAACACTCTCTATTAATTTTCACTTGACGAAGAAAATAAGTTGATAAAAAT